>JAABUK010003924.1_pt1 | contig 24689 bp, 31 predicted proteins | sample 5559141 | NCBI WGS metagenome assembly JAABUK01 (sample SAMN10711869, study PRJNA513367) | rock metagenome | isolation source: Antarctica rocks | place: Antarctica: Victoria Land, Pudding Butte nord | collected 2016-01-03 | reverse complement strand
GGGGTGTTCTTCCTCTGCTACGGTCTTGCACACAACGACGGAATCATCCTCTGCATACGACTCCATACCCTTTATTCGGACTCGTCAAGGACTCAAGTCGTTCCTTCGTGACCTGAGGAGACGAGTGGCTGATTGGATGAGTCACCGAGATATGTCTTCCAGCACTGCTGCATCCTCTTCGTCTTTGAAAACAACCAACGCCTATTCTCAGTCCACATCCTCTGCACACTTCCAGGCCGGTCTTACCAATACAACCGACAGCGGGTTTCAACGAAGGGCGGGTAGCTCTGGCAGCTTTGGTGCTGGTTCTTCATCACGTCAGACCTCCACAGCCAGGAAGAACCAGCCTCTACGAAAACAACACAAGGCACAGCGACGGGCACGCTTGGCAGATGAGGATGCGATGGCGGAGTCTGTAAGATATACTTCTCCCTGTTCTCCTTTCGACTCGAGCTTCGTGTCATCCATTGTTAATGAGTTCTGTAGGCCGCCATGAAGTCCATCAATAGTCGCAAGGGGCAAACCTCCATCACTCATCTCATGAACTTTTCCTTGCCCCTAAGACCCTACCTTCAACAGCACAACTATCATCCACACAATCACCGTCATCAGCGGAGAAATCCAACCTGGGGGATCGGGTCTGGCTATCATGCTATCGACAAGGCAAGATATGTGCACGCCAATTACCGATTCATAGTCCGACCAGATAGAGAATACCATACACAAGCGATCGACGCCGATATCCATTTGGAATGGGACGCTGTTCTACAGATACTAGCGTCAGCCGAGACTCAATCAGCCAGTTGCCCAATTTGCCTCTCAACTCCAGTTGCACCCAGGATGGCAAAATGCGGTCATATCTTCTGCCTCCCATGTCTGATTCGCTACATGCATTCAACAGACGATACAAATCCATTACCAGAGAAGCGTGCCCGATGGAAGAAATGTCCGATCTGTGAAGACAGCATCTACGTCTCAGAGGCACGCCCTGTTCGCTGGTTCCAAGGACAAGAAGCCAGCCTGCTGCGTGAGGGAGGAGATGTGCTGCTGAAACTGCTTGCTCGGGAGCCTGGAAACTCACTTGCATTGCCTCGGGATACAATGGATAGCTTCGAGAACCAAGAGGATATACCCTGGTATCATGTTGCAGAGGTCATGGACTATGCTCGATTCATGAAAGGAGGAGAAGATTACATGAGCGCCCAGTACGACGAGGAAATCACCCAGTTGCAAAACTTAGAAAGAGAGGATGAACTCATGTTCGGTGAAGACACAACCTGGACACAAAAAGCAGTGGTGTCGATCTCTGATGCGAAGGACCGGTTGGCGGGAATTGGTAACCCACCAACAGCTACCAAGCAACCCTTGGAGAAAAGGGCGGCACGGCCCCCAGCCGCAATGCCGCCATCCTCAGATGGTGTGCCTCAGATGTACAGTCATTCGCAGAATACTAAATCCGCCCAAAGTCTGTCGTCGAACAATGCCTCAACGCAGGCTTCCTTGCAAACCTCTGCGGACGGTTCGCCCTCTGAGGACGATGTGAGCAAATTATCCGAAGTGGTGGCAGATATCCATATTGTTGACGCAAGATTCCCCCCAGCTTTCCGCCAGCAACATCAATCCGACAGAGGCGTTTCAGTTTGTCAAACTCATGGCCATACCTTCCACTTTTACCATGCTTTACCGAATTTCTTCCTCTCTCCGCTCGATATTCGGATCTTGAAGTCAGCCTTCGGCAATTTCTCGACATTTCCTTCCACACTGTTGCCGCGTGTGGAGCATATTTCTACTGGACATATTGTGGATGATGAGCTTCGGAAGCGAGCAAAATATATGGCGCACCTTCCATATGGCTGCGAAGTTAGCTTCCTCGAATGTGATTGGACCGACATCATAAGTCCCACGATTTTAGCAAGTTTTAGCAGCGAGATCGGCAGACGAAGAAAGAGAAATCACGAGAAAGATATGCGTGAGGAGAGAGAACGGATTCGGGCTGAAGCAGAGGAAGACGAAAAAAGATGGGCGGCTGCACGGCGAAAACGGCCCCCCGCGATCGAGAAGAACCTTTCCGAAAGTGATTTTCAGCCATTGGCTCATCACGACCCTACGAATGTTGCTTTGTCACCTGGTGATACCAGCGCCATGTCTAGTACTCCTCCATGGGCGGCACCGAGAAATCATTCTTCATTTGCCACTCTTGCTTCTCCGGGGACCAGTCCAGATACTACGCGAACTGTATGGGGCACAACCGCTGTGACCCCTGTGTCTCCACATGTTGAACCTGTTCAGCAGGAAAGTCAGCCCATAGATGATGGTTGGCTACAAGACTGGGAGCGTGACTTACTTGATCAGGATGATGCTGTCGCCATGGTCGAAGCGAGTCTATCTGGTGAGGGGAGCTCCAAGGTTACAGCGGCCGCTGGAAGCGGCAGGAAGAAGAAGAACAAGAAGATTACTTTGATGTCTACGAATGCCCGCAGAGGCGCGTGAAGACGGTCATTGATTGTCGGCCTTATGCTCTGTTAAATTGTGGTCATCTTGTTTTCATGGCTCACAAACAAGCGTGGGCGCTTTGAGTTAGCTAGAAAGTAGAAAAAAATCAGGGAAAGGCATGAAACAGCTATAGAAGCCTTCTTCAGCTTATCGTTATTATTGTCCTTGGTCCCATGAGTACCGTATCTTTCACCATTCAATTCCTTCAAAGTGATTGACCAGTGACCACTGCTGAGAGTGCTCCGGTCCGAGAGGTTCTGCTATACGGCAAGAGAGTGAGACGTGCGTTCTGACCATTGCGCTGGTAGAGAATGGCAACACTTGTACTCGTGGACCTCCAAAGGGTCCTCATAGAATGCGCTCCTCTTCAGGGACAAGGGCAAAAGGGGGACCGTCGAGCCGTACTCCAAGAAACGTTCCACCACTGAACCGAACTCTATCCGCGGTCAGCCCCTATTTAGGCAAGGTCTAAACATTGATTCAAAAAAGAACATCCAACATGACGCGACGAGTCCCCAAACCTCAGCGATCCAGGAAAACCATGTTGCAAGTTTCATGACACTGAAGAGCATCTCCTTGGATCATAGAATCTGTCTTCTTCGAAACATTGGAAAGTTCCGACATGACAGTTACGCGCACCCAAGCTGGGAAGACCCCAAGGTAATCAAGAATAACCTCGTGTCTCTCCTACAGGCCACTAACTTTGATCCGACAGAAAGACTCAGCATCCCGGCTATGTCGAGACTCCAGGTCGCAAGTCGCGATCACGGGTATCTGGGACGGTTGCCGTTCATCGGAACTACTCCGAAACGCCTGAGCCGACCACAGACGACACAATTGAAGTGGTGGTAGACAATTCCTCTCGAAAACAAAAGACCTCTCGATCTCCCAACGGCCATCTTGCCAACGGCCATCTTGCCAACGGTCGTCTTCCGGACGGCATCAAGTCAATTGCGCCTGGAGTCATTGATGGATGGACAGAAGGTATGGATCCGCGGGTCGACTATTCCGGACACATGGAATTTGGAGGATCATGGGGTGTTTCTGCAATGATGATAGGATTTCCTATGCTCATGTACTATATGTGGATCGGCGCAACATACTACGATGGCCATTTCCCAATCCCTCTTCCGGACGAAACCGTCACCTCTTTCCTCAATCGCCTTGGGCGAATAATATACACTGGCGCTTTTCCATCCCTCAAAGCATGGGCTATGTACTGGTTCTTCCTCGCTTTTGAAGCTGCCTGTTACCTTCTCCTCCCCGGGATTTACACCAAGGGCAAACCTCTTCCCCATGAAGGCAACAAGCAACTCACCTACTACTGCTCCGCCGTCTGGTCCCTCTACACCACCCTCACTCTTGCAGCCGTTCTCCACATAACCGGAATATTTAAACTCTACACAATCATCGATGAGTTCGGTCCGCTGCTGTCTGTCGCCATCATCTCCGGCTTTCTCGTCTCCACCATCGCCTACGTCTCTGCCATCGTCCGGGGTGCCACCCATCGCATGACAGGCTACCCAGTCTACGACTTCTTCATGGGCGCCGAACTCAATCCTCGAATGTTCGGCTTGTTCGACGTCAAAATGTTTGTCGAGGTCCGACTACCATGGTACATCCTCCTCCTCGTCACCCTTGGCACCGCCGCCCGACAACACGAACTATACGGCTACGTCTCCGGCGAGGTCGCCTTCATCCTCATGGCCCACTTCCTCTACACCAACGCCTGCGCCAAGGGCGAGGAATGCATCATCCCCACCTGGGACATCTACTACGAGAAATGGGGCTTCATGCTTGTTTTCTGGAATTTCGCCGGAGTGCCTCTGACCTATGTTCACTGTACCCTCTACCTCGCCAACCACGATCCAAGTGTATATCGCTGGAACAGAGCTGCGCTGACCGCGCTATTCGTGCTCTACCTGTTCATCTACTGGGTCTGGGACACGACCAACAGCCAAAAAAACCGCTTCAAAGCCCAATTATCTGGCCACGACATCGAGCGCCGGAGTTTCCCTCAACTGCCTTGGCGGATCGTCAAGAATCCCCAGACTATCACCTCGAAGCACGGCGATGTCATCTTCGTCGACGGATGGTGTATGTTCAAAATTATCCTCTCCTTCCCATTCAGCCTTCTGCCCTCCACACACCATACCCCCAACCTCCCGCCCCCCTCTTTCCCTAGGTAGCTGACTCGCATCCCCCCTCTACATAGACCGCTACGCCCGCAAGATTCACTACACATGCGACCTCTTCTTCGCCCTGAGCTGGGGCGCCATCACGGGCTTCCAATCCCCCTTCCCCTGGTTCTACCCTCTCTTCTTCACCTGCATGATCAGCCATCGGGTGGTGAGGGATATCCAGCGCTGTCGGGCTAAGTATGGAGACGCCTGGAAGGAGTATGAGAGGAGGGTTCCATATTTATTCGTGCCGGTGAGTTCAATCTTCGAGCCCCCTGGTGTTTTTTATTCGGGGATCTCGTCATTGCGCTTGATGCGAGGGGGGGGGGAAGAGAGAGAGAGAGAGAGAGAGAGAGAGACCGTTTACGCTAATGACTTCGGTCGATGTAGGGTTTATTCTGAGCTGGGCTTAATCAAGGACATACGTCTCGGAGTCGAGGATTTGATGTCGGATCCTTTTGGATTTATTTCCGTTCTTGTACGAACATGCTAATTCGCAGCCTCCTCCAAGTTGCATGTTTCTCCATCATAGACAGGGAGATAGAAAGCGGACCTAGAAGGAATCGACCTGGATCTTGTTGTGAACGTATGTATATATATATAGACTGGTTCTAGTTAAGATCTCTTCGACTCGACAATGGATGTACATCCGTCAAAACTTAAATCACAATACTTTCTCGCAACTTTACTTGCCGGTGAGATTTGTATACATATTTACGACCATGATTCTCAATATCTACCTATTCATCTGGGGAAATCTATAGAAGCTAATCTATCCCGCTGAAACCAATAAAACATATCTGGACTCTGCAACATTCCAAAGTTTTAAAAAAGCAATCTCCAGGCTCCTCCAACTCCATTCCATCATGGCTTCATATCCCCCCCAGATGCTCCCCTGAAAAGGAAATGAAGGGTCTTTTATACTCAAGCAAAATCTTAACACGGAGCAGGAAAGAGAGCAGGAGGAGGAGGAGGAGGAGGAGCGTTTGGGTCGATTTAGGTAGAGAGCAGGGAGGGGGTAAGAGAGCTAGACGTCACCCCCAAAAAAAGGGAGAGTGTAGGCGAGGGTAAGTAAGGGATAGACCTGTCTAACTAGCAAGGTCAGATCGGGGGCAGCGAGTGGTTAGAACGTCGGCGAAGGAGGGCGGGCGCTGCATGAATGGGAGAGGTGGTGGTGGTGGAGGTGGTGGAGGTGGTGCTGGAGGTGGGTCTGTCTGATGTGATCGACTAAACATAACCTGGCTTGATCAACTCGAATCGACTCAGCCTCATCACTCCGCGGCTGTGCTGCTGCTATTGGAGGGTTGTGGGCGGTGGGATGATCGTTCATTGTGGCGGCATTGGATTGTGTGGGTGAGGTGCGAAGCATCGAGGGTCCCGGAGGCACGAACGAACGGCTTTCTCCGGCTGCTGCTGCTGCTGCTGCTGGACACGCTTGCGTCCCGAGTTATCTTTCGCCGTCTGTTTCTTGCCCTGGCTATATAATAACTGTGGGAGTTGTTGACGGGTTTGGGGGGATTGACGAGGATTTCATGGAAACGGCGCTGTGGAACTACTTCTTCTCACGGTTCTTCGAGAGACAGAGTGAGTGCCTTTGAGGCGCGCTGTGAATGGCCTGGCGGACATGAACTTTGGTATTCTGCGGCTCGAGATCAGTTTGATACAAGTTTGGTGTTCGTGGTTCGGGATGTACAATCGGTGCCGCACTGAGGACGTCAAGTCTCTGTTGTCGCCCTCGAGTAATCAGCCCAATTACGTGCGTTCGTTGAGAAAAGTGCTCTTTCCATTAACTACTCCGTCAAGGGTAGGGAAAGGCTTTGTTGCAACTAGCAGCGTTGCATTGTTCGGTCGTAGGCAGATCAGTTTGCCGTGAAGTCCGGGAGAGTAGAGGTCGCGATTTGATTTCATCTCGTGTAGGATCAAACATAGAAGCTCAGGTGGAAGTTCAGAGAGGCGATCCGGCCTCATCCTGACGAAGAGAAGTATGCAACTAGCAGGATTCAGTACAGTTGTATCTTGGATGATTGTAGAAGCCATCTTGGGTAATGGTGGTGTACGTACGGTACTACATAGCTGGGAAGTACCTACGTTAGGAGAAAAGCGTTCGAGAAGGAGGCAGCCAGCGTAAGCAATGGGGACGACGCTCACAGTATGACTCTGACGGATAGAGATGGGGTCGCCTTGGGGCTTTATCTATTTGATGGGGCACAGCCAGTGCTCCATGTCAAGGCAAGACATAACAACTTGAGCGGGAATGCTCCCAAACATTTACAGGAACAGGAACTCATTATATGTGCGCAGGAGCCCAGGGCGGTGACGGTGTGGCTCACACGCCTCACCATCTGCGGTTCCAACCCAGGGAACTGATCCAGGAGCATCATGGCCCCAGTCCTGGAAAGAAAGGAACGAGAATGCCAAGACCGCCTTCGAACCTCTGCCGTTGCTCGCTCCACTTCACGTGACTCCAATTGCAAAACAGCACCAAATTGCTTTTCACCCTCCAAGAACGAAAGACGACACTTTTGGTTCAAGTTGCTCAAGATCGAAGAAGCTCATTCAATCCAATTTGCTCAATCACCCCAATGGGCTCAATTGGCTCGCCCAATCCAACCCCTCCACCTTGGTCCTTCATTTACTTCACTGAACATTGCCACACCCGCGACACCAGGTCTTTGTCGCGTCAGCGTCGAAGCTCGTCCCGCCGCAGTGTGGGCAAGATTCGGAGATGCGGCCGAAATTGATGCATTGGTTGGAGGAATGGGTAGGGACGGTGCGATGGGATGTTGGATTTTCGACGGTGGGGTTGATGGAGACGTTTGAGACAGTCATATTTGGACGAGTGGATATTTTCTTTGTCGATTTGTGGAGGGAACCTCTTTGACGGAATTATGGCGCAATGGATTTGGCTTTGCTTTCTGGAGTTCGTGACAGTCAGGGTGCTTTAATGGACAACGCGTGCGGCGTAACCGGCTCGCTAGGGTTTGGGAAGCTTGCTTCTATGGGTTTTGATGCTCATGTCAAGGAAGTTGCGTGAAATATTTGCGGACGTGAGACAGACTGCTTGTGTGATGTTGCGTTGGTCTGGCGGAGTGGTGGAAAGTGTGCTGTTAATGGTTTCAGGTATTTGTAACGCGGCGAAATGGTTGCTATGGACTAAGATATAGTGAATACATCAGGCAGGATCGGGCCAAGTCTCGCGCGGTTGTAGTGAATATTTGCTTGTGACGGCCCGTTCGGCAGTGCGTGAAGGAATTGGGCGCGCCGGCCGCATGTGAAGATGAGTATCGACACCAAAGAGAGAATTGAAGTAGGCAAGACTCCCCTCATCAATCCGTTCAAGAGTAATCTTCCGCTTGAGGCCAACCAAGGGTCAACAGTGAAGCCCCGAGAGCATCAATGGCGGTATGGACGTACGAGGGTCCTTTGGAAGCATGTCGTCGCAGGGTCTCTGTGGCCGAGTCTTGGTGCAATGGTGATCCCAAAGGACGTTTCTTCCTGCCGGATGAAGCATTACCGGAGTCCATAGAAGCACTGTCGCAGTATGTTCTCAAAGGCTTTCTCGTCCATGACTGCTCCAAACCTACATGAGTATGTTAGCAATGGTCTAGTATCAACCAGGTAGACTCACCCGTAACACTGGATCTCTTTCATGAGCGCCTTTTTCAGGGTTTCTAGCTGATCCAGGTTCAGCTTTTCAAATCCAGGATATGACCTGATTCGTGACCAGGCCTGAACAGGAGTGAGTTCGCCGGCTAGGTTTAATTGAGAGCTAAGGTTCAATAGCCGCTCAATCTCTGAGGCAGGTATGGTCCAAGATGAGGCAGACTGAAGATTCCGTGGTCGATTAGAGAGTAGCGGCGCTTGTGCAGTCAAAATATGGCCATACGACTCGGTGGACTGAAGATCGCTGCTTGTGTGGTGCAAGCATGGATTCTCGAGGGCGAGTACGAAATCAATACCGATCTGGGCGGCGTCTAATCCGTTGGGATGAGGTATTGATTTACCAGGCGTGGCAACGGGTAACGTAGGCAAGCCTTTTTCCGACGAGACACCTCCAGGTGTAGCAGGAGGATGAATCTGAACACTCTCCGATGGTAGGCGTGTGTGAAATGCTGAAGGTGGGAGAGAGGGTACACCACTGGATAGCGCCTGTACCTCAATATCAATGGAGTCTGGCCTTGAGCTGTCTCGAGGAAGTGAGGGCTGTGAAGTTTCGAATTCCGCAAAATAGTCTGGCCCTGTCTCGGGCATCGTTACATGTAGCCATTGATGGCCTCCAGGTGCATCACGCATGGAAATTGTGGCAGAGGGCCCAAAGCCACCAGCTTCATTTGGTATTGGTATACCCTGTTGCTCAAGTAGTCCTCTGAGCATGGTGTTCTCTTCTTCAACGGCTCTTTTCTCGTCGGCCGCGGTCGCTTGCCGATTGAGAAGCTGGAGGACTTGTTGCTCAAGAGACTTGATGTATGTCTCTTTCCTTACACGATGTTTCCTACATAGGTTATCAGCGATGAGGTAGGACTGGATTAAGATAGAGTGATTGACCTTTGAGCTCTTCTGACTTGCTCCCTCCGGCGAGTATGGGCGCTTTTGGCGGATTCGCCTTTATCTGACGATTGAGTATCATCTGGTTGCACTATGCTTAGCCTATATAATTCCAGTTGATATGCGCTACTGATTCTGTTCAAGAGGATCATTTGACGCCACGTCGAGGATTGAGATGGTTGTTTCATTTGTACTGGTCGTAGCTCCCTTGGAGGATTTGACGCCATGACAAAGACAGACTAAATCAAGCCACCCCGAAGGACATTATTTGATATTCGGAGCAGTAGTGCCCAGGCAAAGATGAGAGTGTTGAATGTTGGAAAGCAGGTCGGGAGTAGGTATTTGTAAAAGCAAGCGGTTGTGGCTGACACGGCAAAGAGCAGTAAATGCTCACCTTTAGAACCCTTTGGAATATGCTGTAAGAATGTCAGACCCTTTCCTCCAAGAGCGCGTTTCGAGCGGCTCCAAAGGGAAGGCGGTGACTGATCAGGTCTTTCTGCCATGGCATAAATATGGTGTAGTCTCGTTGCCGTACAGGACACGGGATCAGTCACGATCTGTCCGAAGACGTGGCGAACAGGTCGGGGCTAAGGCCGGAAACGTGGAGTGTGCCGTGTCTCGTCGAGATGCCGGACCCTTTGGAGCCGAGGTTGGATACAGACTGCAGCTTGCGATCGATCTGGTGAGGCGATGGCAGTGTCCAGAATATGCTGCTTCCACACCATGGAACCTCAAACCGCGACTGCGTGATACTAGTACCAAGCGCTGTGGATCCGAGTCTCTCCAGAAGGGCGCAACGAATTGGGGCTGGCGAACCAGAAGGAATACTTAGTTATTAGCCAGGTATTTGGAGTTTGTCGCCAATGAACATCAATTGTAGATATGGAATCAAGTTTCCTGTTGCAGCGGGAGGAAGAAGAGCCAAGAGTCTAAGTTGAGCTTCTTCCACAGCGGCCCGCCGGCAGTCGGGTTTTCTACCATGAAACTTGCCAGAACCGAGTGATTGCTCATCTCCGTTATTTGGCATTTGCTGCATCCGAAGACGAAGACTAGCAGCGACAGAGAGCGAGTCAACTTGAGAAATGGGAGGAATTGCCAAGGTTTCAGCGTTTCGGCTCGCCTCCGTTCACCAGCTTTTAGGGTTCAACCCAAGTCCAACTATGCTGAGGTCCAGAATGTGGGAATGGGCATCCCACTGCCAACTGGCAATACGGCGGCGACATCGTAAGCACAGGCTATCTTATTTGGAATCAAAAGGTTAGCTGATTCTTGAAGAAACGCGCTTGACTTCAAGCTGTGCCTCGGGTTTCGGTTGCCCTCTAGTTAAAGGACTGGCGGCCCCACCTTAACAAAGTAGATCTGTCTTCAACTTACCTGCTCGCTAATCGCTGTCAGAATCTGTGCATAACTCTTGGGCTCCATCCTTGACGTGAAGAGAAGTACAACCAGATTATGGGGATGAGTCTCTTGGACCATGAAGCTGAAGCATGACCGCCGTCCCCCAAATTCATAGAGGTGCTTTTGTGAGGTACTCTTTTTTCGTAAAATAGCTACAGCATCGACGATTTGAGGAGGGAGCTGTATATCACTTCCCTTGCTCTGAAATCTTTCGTTTTTTTCTGGTTCACGTATCCTTAGGCATCGCGCAGATCCCGCTTGTTGGTTCACTGTTTACTTTAGGGTGAAGAGCAGAGTCAAACCGAAGGCGTTGTGGGACAACCCCAGGACCAAGACGCAATAGTTATGAGTACTATTTCGACCACTGTTCTCGCAATCGACCATAGGACATGGACAACAGGTCTTCCCGTTCGCTCAGCCGTACTTAAGCCATGTGCCGGCCGGTTAGTAGTTGGGTGGGTGACCACCAGCGAATACCTGCTGTTGATTGTTTTTGCACTGCTTGAATCTTTCCAGGCATACTTGCGACCAACTGTCGACCAAACAAATGACCAGGGCTCCGCACACGAAGGAGATGGGTTTAATGCCCGTTCGGAGAGGTGATAAGTTTCTGGTCGATAGCAAAGTCAGCCCATACGATTTCTTACACCTAGCAGACCTACTGACTGCGTCCCAGATATCTGATCTATTTCCAATCATGGCTGACTAACATCTTGAAGGTGATCAACAATTTCCAAAATTCCACCACACACTGCGTACGATATTCTTGCTCGCGGCATCAGTCATCTCAAGGATGAAGACCCCTATCTGATGCTCCTTGCAAAGCAGAATCGACGATTTATGCGAGCTGTCCTTGTTCTTGGTACCCATGAGTGCTATGGTATTTCAAGGAAAGTTGAAGGCTTGCGGTCATCGAGTTGTTGAAAGAGGAAGAATCTCATTATAACATATCACCAACCATCAAACAAGCCCACCAGCGAGCCACAACTGAAATCCAAAGCTTCGAGCTCGGCTTTTGCTACTGTCGTAAGCTCACACGACGGTCGCAGAACTTAGGACGTGGAATGCTGGCTGCTTAGGCGAACGCATCGCAGCGTGGTCACTGTGCATTTAGAGATGAAGTTAGTTTGTCAACAAAGAGGCTAACAGTACCTGTTTCCAAATCTCTCCAGTATTATCCAAGGTCCACAATGGAAGCCAAAATGATGGTCTTTTTTCAGGCGTGAGGCCGTGTGACACAAGTAGTGAAATGGATCTTCCTGAGAGCGCATGTCAAACTGTCTCATTTGCTTTGTCACTCTCTCCGAACCCTGGCGTGGCTTCCCCGCTGCCCCACAACTACTACGGTGGGGGGCATAGATATTGTTAGTCCGAGGCTAGCATCCGCTAGTTTGCAGTACAGCGCCACAACAGATTGATTCGCTGAGTAGAAGCTCATCTCGTCACTGCCCACACAGCTAGATTATAAATACTACTAATACTAATCGAGAACTAATTATACTGTTTAAGAAACGTTCTCTTGGAGTATTTCTAGCGCTAAGCTAACAATATTTATGCCCCCCACCGTAGTACATCCATCATCCATCCTGGATGTTGAGCGCTTCTCATAAGATCGAGAACGCCGCTCTTCTACGAAATTAAGGCTATTTTCACAGAAGCGAGCTCCAAATCCGCATAGAAAAATCCTCTTCAGAGGTCGATCCGTGCCACCTGCGCAGGATGTCTAAACCTACCACCATCCGATGGGGCATCATAGGTAAGAGATATCCAGTTTCACTTCTCCTCTACCGGTGTGCTGTAAGAAATGTCTGGCACGCCAGACCTGCTTTGAAGGCCGCCGATTGCCAATTATTGTTCACGTCGCTTGTCAATGATCAATTGAGATATAACGTCTGACTCTCGTCGTGTAGCTACGGGATGGATAGCACAGACGTTCACAAAAGACCTCCTCGTCGACCCCACGACCCGAGGAACCCAAGATATCCACCATCAAGTCACAGCGGCTGCCTCATCCTCCTCCCTCGAAAGCGCAAAGAAATTCATCTCCGAAAACGTCACCCCAAAACAACAAGACCCCCATTGCACCGCCTACGGCACCTACGCCGACCTCGTCAAAGATCCCAACGTCGACATAATCTACGTCGCAACCCCGCACTCCCACCACTACCAAAACGTGATGCTCTGCCTCTCAGCCGGCAAGGCCGTCCTATGTGAAAAAGCATTCACCGTCAATGCCGCCCAAGCCCGCATCCTTTACAAGACCGCGCGCGAGAAAAACCTCTTCCTCATGGAAGCAGTCTGGACGCGCTACTTCCCCCTCTCCATCGCCATCCGGAAGCACATCACAGACGGCGACGTGGGCGAAGTCCTACGCGTCAGCGCCGACACGTCCCTCGGAATGAGCCCCGAAGAATTCTTCGATCCCTCCCACCGCATGATCAACTTGGATCTCGCAGGCGGCTGTCTGCTAGACCTAGGCATCTACAGCCTGACCTGGATCTTCCAAACGCTCTACCACACCCTCCCGCCGCCGCAGCGCCAACCACCCCGCGTCAAAGGCGTAGCAATGACGCCCGAACCCCGCACCGGCGCCGACGAGATGACAACCATCCTCCTCGAATTTCCCCGATCCACACCCACCGGCCAGACAATCGCCCACGCTATCGCAACCACCGCCCTCCGTGTGGACCACGACCCGGACAACCTGCTCTCCGCCGGTCCCGCAATCAAAATCCAAGGCACGAAAGGCGAGCTCCAGGTCTGGGGCCCGGCATTCCGCCCCTCGAAATACAGATTCATTCCCTGGCAGAATAGGAAAACTGGCGAGGCGGGGGAGCTGAGGGATTACGAGTTCGAGTTCCCGGGGGGTGGACATGGGATGTTTTGGGAGGCGGATGAGGCAGGGAGGTGTTGGAGGGATGGGAAACTTGAGAGTGAGGGGTTGGGGTGGGAGGAGAGCACGGTGATTATGGAGGTTATGGATGAGGTGAGGAGGGTGGGGGGGTTGGCGTACCCGGAGGAAATTGAGAGTACGGAGTATCCGGTGGATTTGAGGACGAAGGGCTTATAGAGTAGTTAGATGGATGTACTCTGCTGACGGACAGTGGGCTCCAGGCCTGCAGGAACTAGACAGAAGTGCCAGTACTTAAACCCCCCTCCCCCCGGGGGGGCTGGCGTGGGCGAATGCAGTAACAAATCCATGACACTTCAAAGTTCTGGCGCGCTAATTGAAGCGACGTGACGGCACCCTTAAAATATCCAAATAATTCATTGCTGATATGTATACTCACCTCGACACTCTCTACTTATCTCCCCCGCCCTGCCAAACCAACCCCAACCTCACAGACTAACTATTTACAGATAATTACCCATATCTACCAAATGCCCTTCTAAATCGATTACCGGCCACACCATGCCAGAAAGCTCCTTTACGCCGCCGCCGCCGCCGTCCCCCTCCTGCAGCGACCAAGCTGCTCTCACCTCAGGTCCCCTCGTCGTAGTGCAGTACAGGCCGCAGAATAGATATTTCCAAAATCAATCAATTAAATCAACCGAATTACTACCTACCTACCTATCTACCTACCCTTTTTTTCCCGACGGTATAACACTCCGTAAATTCATGGCAAAACTTGGGAGTGGTGGAAGGTTCCGGTTGTTTCTGACATGTGCATGTAAGAAGAGGTAAGGTAAGCTTCGAACGTCCGCCGGACCGTGGTCGTGAGTGTGAGTGGTGGACCGCGGTAGGTGGTCAATGGATCGTTGCTCATTATCTACATAGGTTGGGGAAATGGTGGCTTTTGCTCGGATTCTGGAGAAGCGCCCTCCCCTCCCTCCCGGGTGACGAGCATGTACATGTTAGAGTGTGAGAGGAGATAGATTTGGCTTTTCCTCCGGAAGAAGCGTGGCAGTCAAGCGTCTAAGGTCGTTAAGAACGTCTTGTGACTGGGCAGTGGGTCAATAGCTCGTAGTGTGATAGTGGTAATGCTCGCAGGGTTCAAAGCCGGAGGGGAGTTCTGTGGATTGGATTTTTGGGATTCCTCTAAATGGCGCCGCGGCGGCGGATATAATCCCGCTGGAAGCATTGAGTATGGGGTCCTTTTGAGACGTGGTGCCTGGCACGCTTTGCTGCCTGAAGTGAAGTCTCTCGCCGGTAAACGCGCAGCAGAGCCGGCAAAGAACGACATACCGCTTTTGTACTTTTAAGTTATCTGGCCAATTCGTACAATGCCACCGGCCGCCCTCAGGACCAATGTCTATGTTTTCCATGAAGCGAAAGATGTCTCAAAGATTACTGGTCCTGGTCATGTCGGGGAACCTGATTCTTCACCGGACAGGGACCGAATCATCACCTACTCAACTAGTATCGAGCATGTTGAGTAACTGCGAACGAGCAAAAGCCAACAGCACGAGTCCAATCTCCAAGACCTCAGCACTGGAATACTGAACGAACAAGAAAACCCACCTGGCTCGTCCGCTGAGGTACGTTGAGCCCATTGGGGCTTGCAGTGGTTCTGATCAAACAGAACATAGCTCCATCAGTACCCGAACAGCCCTACTTGAAGTCGGGGTGACTCCGAATTCGCTTCATGTCTGCCGCTATCTTTGGTTTGATCTTGTCCTTCGTCTTTCCCTTTCTCGTAGGCGAGTAAATGGGAGGTACTGCAGCATTTGGAGGTTCACCTGCCCATAATCTGTCCAGTCGGTCAGGTTCATTTACCCCCGGTTCGTTGACTTGGCGCAAGAATAAGCGTAGACCTTTGATATTTGCCGAATAGCTCCGCAGTAGCCTTGAGGATCCCAAACGTATAGATACTTGGATGAAATTCAATGCGAGCTCCGCCCAGCTGAGAGCTTCGTCCGCAGTCACGCTTCCTGGGGGTTTGCGAAATTCTATCGTCTTGTTTGCGGTAGTCAAGTTCCAAAAGTTCCAGGCGTATCTTGGATCACCAAAGTTCTGCATTAGCTGTAAAAACTCAGAAGCATCGATTACTCTTTCAATCTCCGTAATTGATTCCCATCGAGATCTGTTTCGTTGGGCGAAAGAAGGACTTTCGAGCCAGTTACTTTGGGCCCACACATTGCCTCTGCGTGTTTCAGGCACTAAAGCTTCAAATGCTGTTTCGAAATAAATGACTGACATTGCGACTCGTTTGAGTTCCTCTAAGTCATATTGTGGAACTAGTGAAATGTGGATGTGGGTTGCGCATTCATGGTTATGTGTAATGTCATAGTACTCTCTAAGATGTTCCCAGGTGAATATGATGCTGTTTCGCCAGCCAGCCCTGACATCGATAATGGGTGTTCTCATCTCAAGGCCCCCTGAAACGTTCTTGTCAGCGATGATCTGTTCAGGTACTGGTTCGAATTAGCCAGAATAGGGGGCGCGTTACATGGTTCTCCAAAAGTTGCATTACTATTCTCATGAACCATAGACCATCTCGAATAGTCATCCTTGTTCTCGGCTTGCAGGATTTTGCTATGCATGTAGACGTTCCCGGTGGCCCGCGCCTTCCTATTGTAGTTGGCAGCAAGCTCCTCCACAAAATTCTCCACCACCATTTTGCGTTGGGCTGAATGACGGGCAGCAAGCAAAAACTCTGTCTCGATACCGAGCCTCATTTTGGGCATTTGAGACCTAGATCTTGTCACAATGGCCGGGCCCGGTCTACCCGAAGCACTCTTTGGACGCCCAGCGGGTTCTGAAATGGCAACGGCTGACTCTACCACACGAGGTCCACTATTTGAAGGTCCAGCGGCTCCAGACGTTTTAGCGGCTGGGCTTAATGCAGGATGCCCAATTGCTGAAGGCCCGGCAGCTCTTGAATTTTCGAGGCGCGTTGCTGGAATTCGCGAGACTTCAGACGCCGCTTTCTCATGAGAGGCTTTGCTAGGGCGAGTATCGCGCAATGCGCTGGTGGGACCCAGTCCGGCAGCGCTTAGAAGGCCAGCAGCTGGAGCGAGAGGTAGATTTGTGAAAGACGGAGTGGGTCTAGAACGCTCCACAGATACTCCACGAGCTAGATCGGTTGACCCGGCAGCTGTTTTAGGACCAGATGGTCTCTGTGGCCTTTGAAGCGGCCTTGACGACGGCTGGGCGGGCGGTCTGGTTTCTGGCGATTGCCGTCGACCACCCCCACCTGGTGGCCCAGAACGTGTACCACTTGCACCGATTGACGGGTCTGTGACGCTCCGTCTGCCGGTGGTGACCAAGGATTGGCGTTGACCGCCTCCACTTGGTTGCCGTACATCTGAGCTACTTGCGCCTGTTGCCTGGTGTATAATGCTCTCTCTGCTTGTAGCAGCCAGCGGTTGGCCTCGACCAGCTTCACCCGCTGACTGATCTTGGGCACTACCAGCGCCTGTTGACCTGTGTTGTGTCGCGCCTCTTGATACTAAGCTCCCTTCGTTTGCAGTTAGTAGGACAGCTGACCTACCCGGAGCTGGTGCTCTCGGTATCAAGCCCCCTCCAATTGGAACCACTTCAGCGTGTGGAGCTGAAATAGCCGGAGGAGCCTGCAAGTGATCTGCTGTACGTCGGGTACCTTGATGAGGAATTCGGGCTGTGCCTGTGCTTGTCGTAAGATTTCGAGAAGGTTGAGCGGGTAGTATCAATCTTCGTCGTTGGTGTTTTCCCGGACCTGTAGTTTGAGAGTCGCTATGTTCTTCACCAGTATTGCTAGACATCGTACATTCAGATAATAAGCGGTGTGCGTAAGTTTCAGCAATTGGAGTCGATCGGCCAACAAAGGCTCATCCTCCCAAAACTGAAATAGGTTGTCGACAAACATGGGAAACCTGTGATGAAAGGGTACAAGGATGATATAGGCCGTGCAGAAGATCATCTGCGGCGCGGGTCGCCTCAGCGGGAAAGGTTCTGGAATCTGATACTCTACTACTCTTCCATGCGACAGACATCAAACAGCCCTTCCAGGCGAGCGGCGAAAGCTTGTTGACAGGAGAGAATGTCATGGTTAGATTGTTTTGACCAATGTTTCGGAAATCAGCAGAATAAATGTGTGGAACTCGATACTGGTGCGATTGACCGAGCAAGAGAGGGCTTGGCATTGCCTGAGACAACGTTCCGGATTTCTGGGCGAGGCTTTACTTTTGGTTAGCTTGATCAGGGAGTCGGTACTGTACTGTATCCGGTACCAGTACAGGGTAGAAAAAGTTGCGAATCGGGTGCCTTCTGACGCTGCTTTTAACCCTCTCTGCACCCACGCTAGGCTAGACAGGGATACCCGTAAAGCGCAAGATGTTGTAGCTCCTCCTTGGCGGCTTACTCAGCAGAGACCTATCTCCTTCTTCCTTGCTTGTTTGCGTTCACTCATTTATCACAAAAGAGTCAAGACCAATACCAATTTGGCGAACCACCCGCGGGTGCGGTTTCTGCATCTCGTTTCTTCCCCCGTTCGTCCCTCTCGCGCCTTCACCCTTTCTTTTATTGTTACCCTTGAACAGATCGCGATCGGTTTTCAGTCTCTAGTAAGATAGAATGATTCGAAGACCTGGATACTACGCATATAAAATGCTGCTCTTCTCTTTGCGACAATAAGATGATTACTCCATCACCGTCTTCGCCGATCTTCATCCGCGGTAAGCAGTTAGATCTCTTCTAAAGGTCTAGCTATGGCAGTCTCCTCAGAAGCTCCCGTGACAGAGAGTGTAAGATAAAAACACATCTTTATTCACTAGTTTTGACCCTGTTTAACACCAAGACCAGATATCTAGTATCCTAAGTAGGCACTCCCACTCATTCAACTGGTCACAGCGAGACCAATCCGAGAATAGCTACTGGTACGATATTGGGATTATGTCATACAGATTTGGTGAGGTAAACAGTCTAATCCTTCGGTCTGTTTAAGCGCCGATTTCTGAATTGTCACCATGCGAACTGTACTTTCGAATTGTACTCTCCCGACACATCCCGAGTTCACCTGCTACGGGGCAGAGGCTACCGAAGCTGATCATGTAAATGAAGCTTTGGGGGGTGTAATCTCCAAGTGTGTTCGATGAGCTGGCACTGTTATAAGGGTTTGAATCGGACATCTTACTAGACTGATAGTGCCAGGAATTCACCTCACATCTGTGCAGCGTATACGCGGCTTTTTTCCCTGCCAGTATGGATCCCGTCACATCGTTCAGCATTGCCTTTAGGGTGGTACAGGTTGTGGACTTCAGCTTCAAGATAATGAAAAGGGTGGACGATAGTTGAGTCTTCTTCGGGCACTTCAACGGAGTACGAGGAACTTGAGACGGGCACCTCTACTCTGCAAGGTCTAATGAATGCTCTCAAGGCACAAAATAAACCCAAAAATCCACACCATTCTACCAGAGCCATGCAGGACCCTGGCGATGTTGCGATCTCCAGAAGCACGGCCCAAGTAATACGGCAGATCGCTTCGCAATGTAAGGAAACTACGAGGAAACTCATCGACCTGCTCAACGAGATCAAAGCCGACCCTAAGAAGAACAAGTCGACTATGTCGCCAACATTAAAAGCAATCAAGGTAATCCCAAAATCTGGCAAGATCTCGTAATTGGAATCACAATTAGAAGGATACCGGAAGAAACTGGAGAAGCATATCATCATGGACCTGAGGCAAACATCCCGATCGTTTCTCAATGGCATGACTCAAGGTTTTGATGATCTGCAAGCACAGCACAAAGTCATTATCGCAGCTATTGCCAAATAGCAAGTCCAACATTGCCAAGCTAATCAAGGCTGAAGGGGACAAGATTAGACGAGACATTGCAGATGTTGGAAAGAAATTAGACAACCATAAATATAAGCAGAAGTTGCAATTATTTGTTCAAATCTGTGCTTTCGAGGACGTGTTTGAGAGAGAAAACAGAATAGGTCAGCAGCCAGCAGCTCCGAAGACGTTCATATGGCTATTCGACAGGAATCACAGCATGGACAGACCTTACGATAGCTTGATGGGATGGCTTGAGGGGGGTCAGACCATATACTGGATCTGTGGCAAAGCTGGCTCAGGAAAAAGCACTTTGGTGAGCTTCATATGGGACCATCCCGACAGCAAGAAGAATGAATGCCTCCAGGAATGGTCAGCCAATAATGAGCTTATCACTGCTGCCGTGTTCTTCTAGAGTCGAGGTGCTCAGCTGTAAAAGTCGCCGGACGGCCTTCCTCGGTCGTTGGCGTACCATATCCTTCGACAGAGCGAAAGTCGAGCGAGTAGAATCATGGAGCTATCGAACATTTTGCAAGGCGCAAACCAGTCCTGGATCGAAGCACGGCTCCTGCCGTTGTTGCTACTCGTATTCGATGAGCCTGACATCCGAGTATATCTCTTCATAGATGGTCTCGATGAATATGGAGGTGGGGATGTCGTTGCTAACGACAGCCTCCTCAAGATCATTTTCAGGCTGATTGTACATGCAAACTGCCGCTTGAAGTGCTTCCTATCGAGTCGTCCGCTCCGCTCGCTGAAGCTCGGCCTGGAGAAGTATCCGAAGTTGATGTTGCACACAATCTGACTAGGCCTGACATTGCACACTGCGTGGCAGACAGTCTTGGTGATGCTGCAGACGGTTTTGTAATTGAAAAATTGGTTTCCAAAGCTCATGGTGTGTTCCTCTAGGCTTTCTTCGCGGTCAATTCTCTGCAAAACTGCGCAATTCAATGGCGACACCAGTGATTGAAGTCAACAGAGACTTTATGAACTCCCATCTGAACTTAAAGATCTCCATTCCCGTATGCTGCTCAGAATAGATCGTGTGTATTGGAGAGAAGCTGCACTATACTTTGCCTTCGCAAATTACGATGCTTTCCCCCGGGAGCTTTCTGTCGTTCAATATGTTATTGCCTCCAAAGACAACTACTTCGAGTAGTTGACGCTGCCTTGAACCTGAAAAGGATTCGGGCTCTACGGAAAGACTGTGTAAACATGGGAAAGTGGTTGAAAGTACGAACCGCGGGGCTCTTGGGGGTGGAGGTCTCCGATTGGGAAAGCCGAAGATGATCCGAGTGAAGTCGGAGCTGCCAACGATAGTATATCAGAAAGTCAAGTCGAAGAAACAGACCTGCCGGCGCATCACGAGTAGACCTCGAAATATAGTACGACCTACTCGAGCTCCGCCAAGACACTGGGCTCACATCAAAGAAGGAGGCTATCGTGAATGGGCCGAGCAATGAGAAAGCAATAGAGCACTCTAGAGCTGTTCCACCGAAAAGTACTAGCTATCCATCGATCAGTGGCCAAATTCTTTGGAAGCGAGGGGGAAAATGAGATCTTAAAGATTGTGCCCTGAAGGCAGGGCCTCGATGAAGAGCGTACAAGCAGGCGTAGTGCTTTGCACCTTCCGTGACAAATTCGGATTTCAGATGGACGACTACATCTATGACGGTCAACTATGCGGCTTGATGGCGGGTGCTCGGTCGGCTGAAGCTCATACATACCAAGCAGCCTAATAGACCATACATTGACAGGCTCGGTAGCGTCCTACGGACAGTCAAAAAATCTGAACGGCCAGCTAGTGACCCTAAGAACTTCGCCACGACATTCCTGGGCTTCACTGCTTAGTACCGGCTTGACCTCTATATGCAGGACGCCCTCAAGAATGATCCGCCAACAGGGAAAGAAAATCGACAAGCAGTCTTGAGTGATGCCTCCCGGTGTGTTACAAGTATCGGGCCGAACGAGAAACGTATGAACCTGAGCAAAGAGGGGCAACAATTGAAGCTTGTCACATTTCGTCTCGACGAGGGTGCCGATCCAAATGATGTAGCACCACGGACACTGTCTACCGGCAACATGACAGCATGGGAAGCTTTCCTCGGCTTAGCCATTATGGCACTAGATGGCGCCGTCTTCGAGTATACGGAGGACCTGCATATGTCAGAGTTTCGCGATGTGCTCAAGTGCTTTGTGGTCCATGGAGCGGACCCTCACCAAGAGTTTGTGTACCCTCTATCCTCTTAAGGGTTGAGATCTGGGGACAAGTACTTTGACGGCACGCTGCAGGCCAACGGAACCTTTGTTCTGGAACAGCATGATCTTCCTTGCGATCCTGCACAGCCACGTGCCGTCGCGGAGACAGCGTTGTGGCGGGCTCGCTCGTTCCAGCAACTGGATAACCGGGTAAACTATCGCACAACGCTAGAAGGATCAGTGATGCTCCTCGAGGCATCTGTAGCGAGTTGGAAGACGCAGTATGGGACCCCCAACCGTGGCGCAGCTGAAAGAGAATGCTATCGATGTTGCCTTGAAGTGCGGATGTCGGCGCATGATCCTGGCTACACGAAGCCTCCGCTTGCAGAACACTACACGGGGGGGCAGAAACCGAAGCCTGTACTTGCATGCTAGTTATCCGAGCTGCACGATCTCAGACTCGAAGACGTTTCTGCCTCGAGGATGCCGCCCATATTCAGCGCCTGTCCGATACAAACTGTCTTCAATCATCGCTATAAGGCCGACTTTAGAAGAGAGACGAGGATTTAGATGCTGGCAGCTGCACGGAGAAGCTGTAATACTAAAGTTGTAAATGCAGCTTGCGAACGCAGGTACCGCTTGGAAGGATCACGCTATTCCCCTTCGGAAATATTCGAACTCTGCTGAGTAGCTTGATATGGCTTTTCGCAACTGCTCTTGATGAGAAAGGCACATCGTTCTTTTCATCACCCCCCTCAAATTCCGTGCAGGGCGGTGTATCCTTCATGTTCGTTGCTTGGCTTCGAACCTCGCCGTGGTCTCCTAATCAGCAGGGCTGTATCCTCAACTGCGCAATATGTCGTCTCTGCACCCGACCCTTCCTTCACAGTACGTGGCCAGATAGCGCACGGCAGTCCTCACGTTTGAACAAAACTGCATTCTGACGTGCCTGACGTCCCGCTTTCCGACCGCCTCGTCCTTACACACTACGTGGCCGGACGGCGAGCAGCATCTTTGCCATTGACCTCGTTGGGTCCACGTAACAACCTCATCACAACCCTAGGGCGAGGCGCCGGCCAGCTGATGCACGACCTGCTGTCTGGCAAAACGACAGCGGTAGCATCTGGTTCTATTGGTTCCGCGGCATTCTCCTTATTGGCTTCGTCACATTTACAGCTGGACAAGACCTTTGCGCCTAGAATGAAGAAGTTGTGCCACCTGTACTGTCGACGTCTGAAGGATTTTTCTAATTGTCAATTTCGTGTTGACGCACCAAGGCATGGGTGATCGTTGCGTGGCAGTGATGTCGATTTAAGCATCCTTGCATGCACTGGGGATGCCCGATCTAGAGAACGGTCGACGAGAGTCTGGATCGGTCATCTGTAACAGTCCAATCCAAATGACGCTGGTAGCATCCTGCAGGAGCTAGAAATGCTGGCCCGGAGGGTTCATTCGTCGTACCATTAAGGGGCAGATAAAGCAATATAATGGGAGTGGTGGTTGTCGAGGGTTGCCTGCCACTGGAGGTGCATTGGCAACGCTGGCGCAAGCGGTGGGATGTGACGGATATAGACCAGAGGCATAATGAATTAGAAGACTCCATACAATGAAAGGAGCGAGTGGTTGGGGACAGGCGCTTAACCTGATGCGGTTTCAGCACCCTCTTCCCCCTGATCAAGAATAATGACGGGAAACTTGTGCCATTAGACACCCATCGTCCGCCCCAGAATCAACATCAGTTACTGCAGAGACCAGACTTGCACATAGCAGCTCGCCTCCCAGCCTTTACCTGTACTTGTAGGCGCATCATCTTGAAGAGAGTGGACATTGTTTGGAGTCGGATAGGCACGGTCGAGTTCCGCAACTGCATCCACCAAGTACCAACTACTAACTATCTCATGATTGAGCCTGAACTGCTATAGCAGTACATATACGCCGGAGTTCTGGATGATGGCTGATTATCTCTGAGCTCAGGAACACTTGGACCGGGCATTCACCTCAGCAGAGAGGTCCAATGGCCTGTCCGCAGCCCTGGACACTGCAAGGATCCGTGCCGCCCGCCACAGTAATGACAGTACAGCGATAGATAAGGAGCCGGAGCGGCTGGATTGTGTGGGGTGGACGACTGAAAATGTCGGTCCTTTACCGCCTCAATAATATTATGCACCAGTCAGGAACACGAGCCGAAGCGTTCAAGACGGCTGGAAGACGTTCCTCAAGAAGCGACTTGATGCATTTCATTGGTGGCAAGACGTAATTGGCACGTGGGGGTGGTGATCCCGTACATGATGCTATTCGTGGTTCCCTTTTGCTTTCCCATCTTCGAACCTTTGGTGGACTAAATCACCCACCCCTCGAACCGAGTACTATACTCACCATGACCTTAACATGACGGAAAGGATCCCCGGTCGCTAGCTCTTCTGCACGCTCAGAAAGATGTGCGCGAATCATATCTTTCACGTGGGAATACGATGCCACTGCTTATCTCCCTCCGTCCCAATTCTCCTCCTGGCCCGCTCGAATCGTCCTTCACACCAGCTGTTGCAAACCAGGACTGGATGGCGCAGCTTACCTTCAGGCAAATGTTCTACTTACTGGTTCCGTCTTGAATGCCAGAGCTCACGTTCACTAACCACCATGGTGGAGATAAGAATCACGACAGACGATCAACTTCACGGCCGACTGCAAGCTCTGTCTTCGGCCCAGCATTCTTTATCTCTGTCTCATTCACCCTCCGAGCTGGCCATCTACCAGTATCTCGTGTGGAGCCTTTTCGTTGTTGTACCCTGGATAAACGAACGGCATACAGATTTTGTCCAGCTTTCCTCCACCACTGTCATTCTTGCCCTTTCATACTTGCTCAACCGGCTCCAATCCAACTAGCGATGCCGTCTTCTGCTTTTGACTCCTCCTTTCAGCAAAGGCTAGCTCGAGAAAGCTGGACGTTGTACGGCGTTGGAGCGCTCTTTGCTAGCTTGAGGACGTGAGCGACTTCGATGCTCTTCAAGCTATGGTTTAGACAATCTGTCAGACAGCCTGCGCCTCAGCCTGCGCCTCAGGCTGTCCATCGGCCTATTTGAGCCAATCTCCGGCCTATCTTGGCCCCATTTCCTTCATATTTAGGCCCATTCTCAGGGGCATTCTACATAGCTTTTTAGGCAGTCAATTCTATCACTTT
>JAABUK010003923.1_pt1 | contig 24690 bp, 27 predicted proteins | sample 5559141 | NCBI WGS metagenome assembly JAABUK01 (sample SAMN10711869, study PRJNA513367) | rock metagenome | isolation source: Antarctica rocks | place: Antarctica: Victoria Land, Pudding Butte nord | collected 2016-01-03 | reverse complement strand
CTCCCATTTTAAATCCGCGGCGGAGTAAAAACAATAATGATAACAAAAACAGTAATAATAGGGATAATAATAATAGTAATAATAATAATAATAATAATAATAATAATAATAATAATAATAACAGTGATAGTGATAGTGATAGTGATAGTGATAGTGATAGTGATGATGATGATGATGATGATGATGATGATGATGATGATGATGATGATGATGATGATGATGATGATGATGATGATGATGATGATGATGATGATGATGATGATGATGATGATGATGATAATAGTAATAGTACTAGTAATAATAATAATAACGCTTTCCAGCTCATGATGAGCTAAGTACGTGCCTCTTTTACTGGAGGGTCAAAAAACACACATGCCTCAATCAGAATGAATGACTGCTCCAGATGTTGCAGGGAGAAGCAACCAACAGTGCTACAAAGACTGTTGAGGGCCATCTCAACCCGACTGCACCTGGAATGGAGTACTCAAGTCAACTCAGCACGTGCAAAGCTAGATGTGCACGTTGGCAGATCTACAACTCTAGAGTTGCTGCCAATGCATTGCTACAGCGCTGTTGTTAAGCTCCTGCGACTAGTTTTACACACGAGCTGAGTTGGACGATGCCCGGCGCACAAATCAGATACAGTATGTGACTTGTATGCAGCGCAAAGTCCAACTCAGCTCGCTGCAGGTTATTGGCAGGGCAACACATGAAGCCAAGCTGGTGGAGGCTGAGGAAGGAAAGCTGAAGCCTGTGACAGCCTGGCTCCTTCTGCTGCCCACTTGTGCATGGACACACCCCACCTCAAGGTGACCTTCCTCTTCGTCAAATCAACAGGCGGGCCACATCGGCAGGCAGCTACACCACCCAGGTTGTCCGACCTTGCAGTCTTTAACTTTGCAAGCACTGAAAGCTGCGCTGCCATGTACTGAAAGGTCGCAACTGGGATCCTTCTGTTTCACTATGTGCAGCTTTGTGGTGACTGGAAATAACAGTCTCAGCCATCATGGCAGCCACGATGGCAGCCATAAGTTTGCAAGCACTGGAGACCGAGCTCCCATGTACTGAAATATCGTAACTGAGATCCGTCTGTTTCACCATGTGCAACTTTGCGGTGACTGGGAAATGACAGTCTCGGCCATCATGGCAGCCATAACGGCAGCCATGGAGGGGTGTCTTCACAACAGTGGCAAGCGTCGTCTGTGGGCATTTCCATTTCACATCAGGGGACCTTGATCAGGTGACCTTGATCAGGTGACTTGGATGAGAAAATGGAATTGCCCACAGACGACGCTTGCCACCATTGTGAAGACACCCTCCATGATGGCAGCCAGCAGTCATGACACTCTGCTGAGCAAGAGGGACCTGGATGCACACTGTCTCAGTATGGCAGAGCTCATCATGCGCTCAGTAGGGCCATGCGTCAGTACTGCTCATTGCATAGTGACAGCCTAGAACTTTCACACTAGCTGTGGCATTGCCAAGAGCCTGCTGTCATGGGCAGGAAGTAAGTGCAGTTGAGCTGAACGTTTGGGGGGGAGGGGGGGAAACCTACCTCAATCTTGGCAGATTGAGCATTCCACTTCTGCAGCTCTGTCTCCACAGCTGCCACCTGCTTGGCAGTGTACTGTTGCTCCTGTAAGGGCAGCTGTGGCGCCCTGCAGCTGTGGCGCCTTGCAGCTGAGCTTAGGTCCAGTCTACAGTGCCAGCTGGCCAGCTCACATGAATCAGGCATAGGCAGCCCCCTGCCTGCCTATGGGCCCCCCCATTGCACCTGATGCACACACATGCCTTTTGTCAGTCATTGTGGGCAAGGAAAGTTAGCTTTTTCACATTAAGCCACAAATGGCACCCATTACTGATTTACTCATCAATGATGGAACAAAATCATTATTGTTTTGGTTTGGTTAGTATAAGTTTGCTTCTGGATCAATTTGAGTGTCTTGTTGCTCAATTTGAATGTTTCCTTACTCAAGTTGACTACTTGTGGGCTTCATCTCAGACACATCACAGCCACAGTAAGCAAAGACTTGACTCAGGCCATGCTGCATCACACCCAACAGCAGCTAGGCTGAGACATGGCTTTGTAGCATGCTTCAGCTCTCAGGACTGAGTGCTGCCACAGCTTGGATCAGCTTGATAGCCAAAGTTGATTGCTAATGGTTAAAGCTTGAGGACCAGGCATGCAAATTTGGTACAGGATGAGAATCGTACATAGCAACAATGAAGCATACCTGAAGTTTCGGTGCTGCCAACAAGTCCATGTATTCCTCCTTTGGAATTGCAGAGTCTGACTCCAGTCAGGGAGGCAACATTGATAACCTCCCTAACTGGAGTCAGACTCTGCAATTCCAAAGAAGGCATTGATGACAATCTGAGCGGGCTGCAGTCACATCCTTGTGGAAACAAAACGAGCACCCTAGAGAGGGAACAGACATACAAAAGCAGACAAGCCAGGCCAGATCCACCTTAGGTTTGAATTTTTTTTCTTTCACTTTGGGCTATGGCTTATGTTCCCAGCTCTGGGCTGTTGCCTTTAGGAGGGTCCCATTATCATCGCTGAAAAGCGTAAACTTTTTCTTCTTAAAACGAGCACTCATCACTTTAAGTCAGAAAGGTGTTGAATGTCAGGATGCTTGTGAACTCCAGATGTCCAGCTCAAAAGCATTGTGACATTGAACACCTTTCTGATTTAAAGTGATGGGTGCTCGTTTTAAGAAAAGAAAAGTTTACGCTTTTCAGCGATGATAACGGGAGCCTCCTAAAGACGGCAGCCCGGAGCTATGAACAGAAGCCATTGCCCAAAGGGAAAGAAAATTGTGGAAAAGATAATCTAGTCAAACCCAACATGAGAACAGGCTTGCAAATGGAGCCAGACTCCGCTTTCCAACAACCTCAAGACTCAGAAGCAAACCCATCATCAGCATGCTTGAGCAACATCATGAAATGCACAATTGACAGTAAGCAAAACTCACTGTGATACGGTGTTCTGGACGGACGGTGCTCAGAAAACACTTTGCAACAGTGATTCAGAGGCTAGACTAAGAGCCAGACCCAGTCCCCAAATTGGAAATACATTGTCTGTTGATGGAGATGCTCAGGATACAAATGGGAAGAGGCGTTTTGCTTGTAGCCGATGCAACATGGCCGCTGGTGGACTGGCAGACTCATGAGCAACAACAAATGACGCAATGCTCAAAATCATCTGTAAAGGCACTGATGTCGTGACATCAGCTGAAGAAAATGTGAACATGCCAGGTATGGTTGACCAGACCTAGCGTGGTCATACCATCTCCAGCTGGGTCTGCCATAGGCTGCAGCTCAGCAGCCTCCTTCAAAGAGCACTCATAACAAGAAGACCAGCACAGAAGCAAGCTTTGCTTGATCTTCTGTGCTGCTCTGCTTGTTATGAGTTTTTGCATAGGGACATCCACATTTCATGACACATCATGCAAGTCGCCGTGCTGACTTGACTCATCGACACATGGAGGGCCTGCAATGCACACTTTCAGCATCCTCAGCATGACAGCTTGCTACCTGGCAAGACTAGTGCGCCAAGAGGATAAAACTGTTTTGAACAAAGCTTAGCGTGAAGCAACAACAAAGATCAACCTGACACAGGTCGAGAGCACCTGTGGTGTGTAATTCAGGTCTATCACCGACGTTCTCGAAGCCATTCATCTGGCTGAATGAACCCCCCAAGTTGTTCTTTCCCTGCAGGAACGGTCAGACTGTCAGTGACCCAGGGGCCCTAGGGGTGTTCGAGGCCTCATCCAACGGGAGCGTGCAAAGCTATCGGAGCAAATCAGCTCCAGCATTCTTTTTTAACTGTGCTACGGATGCTTATATGCAGAACAGCCTCTGAACTTTGAAGCACATCCATTGTGGGACGAGCGTCCCGGAGCAGGCAGCTGATTTCTGTCTAGGTCAAGCCAGATCAAGCTTACTTGATAACTGCGAGAATGCATGATGGTCTACAATAAGCCTCGGCACTCTCATCTTGCTGGGCGTATTGAAGACTATCACGAGTTGGCACGATGATACCTGGGAGTCGCGGACCTGCAAACATGTGTACACTGGACCACTCAGGGCTAGACAGCGGCGCCGAGCAGGCTTTGCTTAGCCTGAGTGATAGTGACAAAAGACGAGGCGCGCAACATCGCAGCTCCTACCCGATGTAGATGACCAACCGATAACATCCGCAAACGCTCGGCCTTCACAGACGCAGGAAATGACGATGGCAGGAACAGAGTAGTTCCCGGTGTTTACGATTTGACCAAGCGAGACCGCACCTCCGTTGGCCACTCATGTCCGTTCATGATGGCGGATGTGATCATCTGGACAACGCGTTGCAGAGCAAAAGTGCTGCTCGAGCTTCAGACCAGTTTCAGACTGTTACGCGGCGCAAGGCAGATTGTTACGCGGCACAGGGCAGACTGTTACGCGGAACAAAGCAGGTCTGATATGCCGCAGCAGTTTTTTGAATGGTTCCGCAGCAGTTGTTCACATCACAACATCAGGCCCCGGAAACTAGGCTCAATACGTGCGTTGTCAGCTTACCTGTGTATCTACTTGATGTCGAGCAACCAGCAGTTGGATCATATGCATACAGCAGCCAGCAGCAATCAAATAGCATGAAAACGGAAAGAACAGCTTAAAATCCTGATATACACGTTGAAGCAGCACTTGCAAGCAGACCACAAACGGAATGCAGCATCGCTAGCCCTTTTAGCACTAAGCAGACTCTGACTCTTGATCATTGTTTGACTGTATCTGCTCACTTGTACTACCTTGTGGCAGCATCCTAAGCAAAGGTAATGGTAACAATGAAGATAGTGTACATACGGTTACAAGCGGGGCCAGGTTGGTGAAGTCTTCAGATGTGACCCCAAATGATTTTGTGAGTAGAGCGCCTAACGTAGACCCAGCGAAAGCTCCTCCATTCAACACACTCATCAGCGTGGCAAACAGCGTCGCCTCAACTCCCTGTACAACAATGAGATGATGAGCGTTGCAACTGTGGCAAGTACGTTGTCTCATCGCATGTGATTTGTGCTAATGCGGATCCAGCCAGTGTGGAGGGTGTGCAAACAGCATAACATATTGAAGATATGGGCAAAACCAGGCAGCATACTAGATATTTCAGGCTTGTTTGCTCAGCAGGACAGTGAGGTGACAGACCAAACCATGCAGCAGAACTGCAAACTGTGCAAGCAAATGTGAATGGTGTCTAACTGGTGCTTTACCTCTGGGCAAAGCCTCGCAGCTAGCACCAGCACTGGCATGAAGGAGACCTGTCCCAGGACTGTAAGCACTAAGGAATCACCCAGCACAAAGAGTTCATTGCTGAGGCCCCATTGCTGATTGATGCCTGCACATTGTCCACATGTTGTTCACACATTTCTACACATTGTCCACACAATGTCTACACACTGTTCAAACATTCTTCATACATTCTTCACACATAACCGCACATTGCTGGTTGATGCGGACACATGCATCACTGCAAGCAGCTCAGCTGGATGTATTGTTCCTCAATGTGCCCTAGTGCGTGAAAATCGCATTGTTGAAGCCACAGGCGTAATTGCAGCAGAGTGCAGAAACAAAAGAAGCTATACAAAGTAGACAGCTGCAGCAGCCTGAGGAATGAAAACAGCTTGCAACTACATCACTTGGCACATAACGTAGCCTGAAAGACATCAGGCTCTATGAAGTGCTCAAAAAGCTTATCAAGCAGCAAGGCCTGATGAGAAGCAGCAAGGCCTGATGAGAAGTAGCAAAGTTTTAAGCAAAAGCAACAAGGCCTGATAATGAAGCAGCAAAGTCTAATGCAAAAGCAGCAAGGCCTGATGAGAAAGCAGCAAGGCTTGATAATGAAGCAGCAAGGCCTGATGAAGACGCAGCAATGCCTGATGATGAAGCAGCAAAGTCTTATGCAAAAGCAGCACCTGTGATGAGGATGAGCTGCGTCAAGCCCAGACCAGTGCCCAGCACAGCAGTCCAGAAGAACATCTTTGTCAAGGGGACGTCCTTCAGCAAGTAGTTGTAGGTGCCCACTCCTGCCAAGCTGGCTATGCTGCCAACCAGCCTGACCCTGCCCAGGAACTCTGCTGAGAAGTGCAGGTGGTTCGTTTGGAAGAAGAACATCGCCGTGTCTGCTGATGGTGTAGCCTGTGTGCACAACAACTGTTCAGCATCCAAAGTCATTCATCTGTGGAGGTTGGCAAAAGCAGACGAAGCACGATGCATATGCTTTGTAATTTCTGTCAAAACAGAATGACTTCCGCACCTCACGTCACAAGATTTGTTGTTTGCTTGATGTTTCAGGCAACAACCCGTGGGGATTGCCGTGCCTAGAGTGTAGCTCACTGTCATTGTACTATGTACATCTTACCAAAGCATCTTACTTGCCTTGCAATAGATACTGCTGATGGGCAACAGCTGTGCTACTAGCAATGTAACTTCTCTGTAGAACATACAGCAATATATGACCCTGGCAAAAGTGCACCCCTAGGGGGAAGCGATCCAAACCCCCAGATATACCTGTTGCAGCCCCAGCAACCGACATGCATACACTATTCCCTCTTTATTTACTGCAGAGTGCACCCGCCGATTGTTTGTGAGCACGGGATTATAATGTATTCTACACTCCTTTATGCCTTTGCTGCAAAGTGCCCACCTGCCAGAGGAAGACGAAGACTGCCGGCAGGAAGATGCTGCGCTGCCTGATGGCACCCCACAGGGCGTTGACCTGAGTCGCCAGCCTCTTCTTCATCACCTCTGGGGGAGCCAACACCTCTGTTGCAAGCAGGCCTCCTGCACCAGTCACTCAATCAACCGGTATTTCTGAGTTTGCCATTGATGAGCAATCATTCAAATGAAGGGAATTAGAGGCAAATTTATATATAAATGCCAGTGATCACAGTGAGTATGACATCTGTCAGTAATTTCACCTGCAGCAGATGGATCAAGATGTGTGCATGTATGCATGGGACTCAGAGCAGTGAGAAAGGTTGCAGCTTCACAGTAGGATGTTATGGGGTTCCTCTTGATGTAATGCCATGTGAACATCCAGCCTTTTCTTTGGCATCAAGCTAGTGACAGGAAAACACATGTACAATCTGACACCAAAGCTGATGTCTACTTCTCAATCAGCCTCAAGGCGAGCAGACACCAGCACGAGCTCACATGGGACACAGCCACAGGGCCGCTGCATGCAGGCCCTATCCTGGCCCTACCTGATTCTGCCTCGTCCTGTTCACCACTGCCTGAGTCACGCTTGTGCCTTGCACTGCTGACAACCGGCTGCTCAGAAATGAACACAGCAGACAGGGAAACCATCAGGGGAAACAGGGCTGTCAGGCCAAAAACGCCCCGGGGGCCATATGCGTCCACAAGAGCCCCACTGAAGTATGCGCTGGCAATGCCCCCCACTGCTGATGATGCCCAGCATAGGGATTGTAAGGACCCAGCTGTGCTCTACAGGGCAGAAACAACCATTCATCATTGCCATTATCGTTAGCGATAGAGTTTGTGGTGGGGAAATGAGAGGGGGTTGTGGCCCAGGGGAGGGAAGGGGGGCCCATCAGGCCCAAATGTCTCTGGAAGCAACAGGAGCATTGGCAGTGTTGCCGCTGCAATAGGCACTGACCAGTGCTGGTGATGCCCATCAGACTAATGAGGGCAACCCTGACATGATGTACAACGCTGAGTTGAACCTAGGACAAAACAATTGACAAGGAAAGCATGCACTACAGGGCTGAGCAACATCAACCCAAGAACAGGTTGATACGCAAGCTTTTCAGCACTGCTCACTGTTCCCATGCTGGTCTTGCATGCTGCTTGCGTGTCCCAAAGCAAACTTGAACACTATGACTCTGCAAGTTTTGGTCCCAGCTGTTCATCCATGTACATGTTGGTTGCAACAGTACAAACACAACCAGCACATACCGCATTGCTATGCAGTTCTGCCTTTGTGGTCACACTGTTGTTGGAAGAACAAATGAACCGTTGCATCAGCACCAACACACGCGGCACGTGCCCCGGTGACATACTATGACATACAAACTAACTGCGGAGTTTATCAAAGCACATCTGAATATTTCCCAGAACAACAAATGGATGCTGAGGCATGCCTGAGGTTCCCCACGAGACCTTTCCACCACAATGGAGTCAACCACCACATCACTGCATGCAGTCCCAAGGGAGCCCAGCACAACCATGGCAACAGCCATGGAGGGCGTCTTCACAATGGTGGCAAGCGCTGTCCAAGAGACTGTGCCTGCACTGTCACCACAGGGCCACTCTTGGTCATGGGTGCAACACGCATCTGAGGTTTTGAAAACCAGAAAGGAGAAGAAGGACTATACATTTCAGTGTCAATTCGATGAGAAGCCAAAGATTATACCATGCTGCCCAAAATTAAGGTCTTTTGGAATGGGCACTGCGTGTGGTTTAAGGGTTCAGGATTGCTGGGCTAGGTCCCCAGTAATGGGTTTTAGGGTTTAGGGTTTAACCCTAAAGCCAAGGCAACCATAGCAAGTCTGCTGGGCTACCTGTGCATAGATTCTGTACCATGAGATGGTACACGACTTGCAATTGGTGAGAGGGTTGATTGCATGCATCTGCTCATTCATTGGGTCTTGGTCTTGCATTTATGTCAGGTACGTACAGTTGCTTGGTGGTCTATAAGGATGAGCTGTCATGATAGACTTGAAACAATATATACAAAGCTGTGCTCCTGGCAATGCAGTGCGTGTTTGGGCAATGCTGTAGGGACCAATTTGTTGCTTGCAGCATGCAAATGTACGCATGACTCAGGCCAGTAACAAAGCGTGCATTGCTATCAACAGACAGGATCCTTACGTCCTGGGTGATTGTGAGAAAAGGCAGCCGTGTGCAATTGACAGAGGGCCATACTGCCAGTGCTTGGTGTTGTTGCATTGCAAGCACTGCTACAGTAGATGTTGTTGCATTGCAAGATCTGCTGCAGGGGATGTTGTTGCATTGCAAGCACTGCTACAGGGATTGCTCACCAAGGAGGCCGCAGATGATGAGGTAGGAGCGTCGTCTGTACCCAAAGATTGGCACAGTATCGCTCAGGAAGCCGTACACTGGCTTGACAACCCATGGTGCAGCCCCCAGGCCGGTCACAATGGCTACCTGTGTAATAATGATAACAATAATGATAATGGTAATGACTATGGTAATGATAATGGTAATGGTAATGATAACGATAACGATAACGATAACGATAACGATAACGATAATGATAATGATGATGATAATGATAATGATAATGGTAACAACAACAACAATAATGACAGACAACAACAACGCTTTCCACCTGTGTCCAGACCGCAACACAGTTGACCCACAGGAATATGTACAGAGGCACACACAGAGAGACACACACATTCACGCATCAGATTTCTGATATGTCAGCAGGTAGGTGGCAATGTCACTGCAAAGCATGGCAAGGCAGAGCTTGACATGAGGGTAGATTGTGCACGCAGGGCTGTTGTGCTGACAGACTGCGCAGCAACCAAGCGCCACATGTACACAGAGACTGCTGCATGAGCGGTGGTGTCTCACCGTGGCAGGGTCCAGGTGAAACTCATCCTTGTAGAAGAAGGAGATGGCCAACCTGGCAAGACCAAGTATTCCTTGTACAAAATACACTGCAGAAAGCAAGAGGTGGTTTGGAGACCTCTATCAGGCTGCAAGCATCCAGATCATGTTCAAGTCAAAGCGTTCTCACCCATCGAGATGGACAGAAGCTCTGGACTAGGTTGCAGACCGAAAACTGTGAAAGAAGATTTGGAGCCCTTGGATTTAGCTTGTGGACTGGTGTCAAAAGTTGGTCGTAGAGCATTGCGGCCAGCAAGCGCCACATCGTTGCCATCTTCACCCGCTGACGCACCGGGGTTGGACGAGCTTCTGCTTTTGGAGACGGTCATTGAAGGGGCCCTTCGCATGGTTTTACGTGGTTTTGCAGCATTTCGCAGATGCAGGCTCGGCCTGTAGGGACATGTGCTATGCTCTCGAGATACCTTGCAAGGCCCCGAAGCGTAGTTCCCGCAATTCTGATCAGTTGTGCATGCTGCTTGTAACATGCTTCCTTGGGAGCTCGAGACAAGGCTCAGAGCAGCTCAGAGACGAGCAGCAATTGCCGTACGGCATCACAGCTCATACAAGAAAAGCGTTCAGGTGAGGAGTCTCGCAACCATGTTGCGCTGGCAGCGACTTCAACGAATTTTGCAGCTCAGATGCATTGAACAGCAGTCTTCTTCCACTCAGCTGCTAAGTAAGGGGTCAGGTGAGGGGTAGCAGAGCTGAGGTAAACAGCGTGTCACGAAGCTGTTTCCTGCACTGTTACATTCTCCCATATTACATCCAAAGCCGAAGCCTTTCCAAGCCCTGGCCTTGAATTCGACGGAGAGGGAACAGCAGTACTAGTACATTGTACAAAAGATTAGCCTCCCAACACGCTAGCAGATCTCGTTGCACCTCTGCTCTGCTATAGCTATGGTTGCTGTACCAAGGAACAGTGCATGTCTGCACTCGCAAGGGGACCTTGGTAGCTAGTGTTTTGTAGACTTAGTGTGGCAAGTACCACCTACTTAGTGTAGTGCCAGGTTTTTGCAAGATGACACTTTCATGATTTAGCAAAAGAAGCAGCAAACCAGAGTGGCCCCCGCTTGAGGTGATAGTGACTGGGTCTGGTCTGGCGCTCCTTTGGCTGTCGCCTTGGCCAAACGGCTTGAACAAAGCATGCATTGCACAGCATGTCATGGCACCGTGTCATCAACGGCCAAACTTACTAAAGAAGCTGTGACTAAGGATGAGTCACAGGCCGCGAGCGCGGCCAGACCCCGCTGCTCGACTACCTTCGACACCACTATATGAAGTCCGCTCGGCGACATGTCTCTCAATTTGCCCAAGGAAGCGTCTCTGGACGAAGCATTGCCTGTAGAGACCGCTGTCCTGTTACCTTCAAAGCAAGCAAGGAGCGCAAGCATGGCACCTGTCCTGCCTGTGTCAGGACCTGGTCGCTCACCTCCTCGCACCACTTCGTGGTCCGTGCACAATGGACTGCTAGATGTTGAAGCACAGAGCGTCGCAGGATCTTCCGAGACGAGTATGAAGCTAAACAACGACGACCAGGTATGCTTACCTTAGACTTTCGTTTGTTCGTAGATCAGCAACCCTGGGTGCTTTACATCTGTGCAGCCACGCACAGATGCTTCGCTGTTGGCTGTTTGATCAACAGTTGGCTGTTGCTGAGCCGCGAGTTCAGTACATAGTTTAGCACTGCTCACTGTCTGTATCTTGTGAACTGCAGATCCTCAGCAGGAGTGTTTCAGACGCTACAGAACCTACCTCCGCCGTCAAGCCAAGCAGACACTACTTTGGAGGCAGCAGATATGTTGAGAAGTATTTATTTGCGGTACGTGCCCTTTTGTTGTCGTGCAGCACAGCCTTTCTGCTTGTGGCTTGCAGCTGTTCCATGCTGCACTACCTTCTGAACCCAGCAATGCAGAGCCATCATGCACATGTCCATACACACCAATTGCCACAGAGGCTCTTGCCTAACTGTTTGCTACTTTTCATGCAGGGTGTTTGGGCCTGTCTACTTATGTGCGGCTATGCTTCAGCGCGCATATCAGCACATCTCAGAATCCCCCCTGATGCAAGCACCAATGGTCAAGACCCCTTCGACACTTTTCAGGACATTTCTCAGATGCTTCAGTTTGGCTTCCTGCTGGGTTGGTTTGTCGGCGTGTTTGAGGCTGAACGCTTTGCATACTTATTCCATTGGAGACGAATCTACTGGATTGCAATCTTCATTGGAACTCCTCCAGTGTACGCAGCTATCAGCCGGATTCCTGCCCTTCAGCACAGCCTTTCAGATGTCAGCAGATGGGGAGCTGGCATGTATATTCTCATCATCTTTGTCGCCATTGTGGCTGTTACAGTCATCGTATGGCATTTGTACGCTGCTTGGACCACACACTCCAAGAGAGGCCTTCTCACCTACTTCGGCAGCAGAATCACCGTTCAGATGTGAGTCCATCTTTAGCACTCCAGCTACCACTTCATACTACAAAGACATGCTGTTGCTGTTGCTGGGCCTGCTTCTGCTGTACCTGCTCCTGATATGCTTGCTTCTGCTTACCAAAGTTTGCTGCTGCTATCTTGTCTATTTGAGCTGCATGCATCATTGCGGATGTGTTTGCTATGGTATATTTGCTGACATGTGTACCCTGTTTCTGCAGGTTTTACCTGATCTTTGGATTGGTCACAGCGCATTACAGCGCATACAACACCACCCACATCCACCACTACTACCTTGGCTGGAGCATAGCCCTCTTTGCTGAGTTCAACCATCCCATTTCAGCAGTCACGCTGGCAATAGCAATGGGAGTATTTGCTGAGGGTGTTGGAGTGTATGGATTTGCCTCCATGTTTCAGGATGGCAGCTGCTTCACAGCCTATGCAGGCAACCAGATGTCATGTGACTTCACCAGCACTACTTCCGTGAACCTGAAGATCTGTCCGCAGAACGCGGGTCAGCTTCAGCACAGCTGTTATTTCACTTCGGGGTTGTAGTCTGTGTGAGGACATTAGTATCTGGCAGCCTTTGAAGAAGAGGCGTGTAGCATCAGATTCAGTTCATGAATAAACTACCCAGTGAGGCCTTGAGCTATTTATAATATCCAATGCAATGAACGACACCTACTGAACTGTCAGCCGGACTGATGAATGCGCTAACGACTGATCTGGATACCTCAGTCCTGTGTACACTGGCACTTAGTATTGACACTGGGGTGCCATTGCTTTTGCTACTGCCAAACAATGAACTGATTTTGCGTTGAGGTTGTCTTTGTTGCTTGTTGTGACTGTTCAAGCTATTGCAGTAGTCTCACAAATAAGACAACAGTGTGACAGCTTGTCAGAGAGTGCACAGCAGCAACTTTTGTACAGCAACTTTTGCAGATGCTGTTATATGTAAACTAGTGTAATCGATTGCTACACGCGCTCCCTCACTGAACAATGGCAGCATAATGTCAATCCCCTAGTGCACGTGCATGACTGAAAGCACACATGAATGTAGATATAAAACAGGTGACATGCAAATGGTCCAAGCTGTCACGCAGCAACTATCGAAGGCCATGGCATGACAACTACGGCAGTATGCCAAGATCAGCGTCTCTATGCATTCAATCTGCCAAAGTCCTCAAGCCAGCTGAAGAAGAGAGAGGGCAGGCAGGCCCATTCTCGTGCAAGCAAGACCACCAACAGCATAGCCAAGCCTGTTGCATAGCCTCAAAGTCAGGCAGTTTCTGTCTTCACACGCAGCTTATTCAGCTGCTCAATCATGCGTCTGCTTTCTGTGATGAACTCAACTGGCTTCATGGACTGCACTGTATATCTCATCCTCACCTGACCCTCATACTCCCTGCACCAGAAGGAAGGGAAAGACAGTTGAGCCAGCTGCACACAGCTGCACTTTGTTGCACTTTGAGCCTCATTTTTTCTTCAAACATCTGTAGACAGTGAACATGTGGTCGGTTTGGGGAGGGGGAAGGAGGCGGGGAAGGGGGGGCAGGGTCAATTGGTGTACAGAGACACGATGTCAGACTCTCACCAGTTCTGATACCAACAGCAGGCATCACGAAAAGGTCAAACAAAGGCGCTTGGGAAAGAATGACTGACCTGCTTCTGGTTTGAAGGCGCACAACATAGTCCTGCCACTGCACCTTCTTCAGCAGAGTTTGGTACTGCTGCTGCTTCTCTGGATTGCCCTCCTTCAGCATTGCCAGGTCATCAGCACTCATGCCCAACAGGCCCTCCACCTGCCATGATCAGTCGCCATTAGTCAATGACTGGTGCGAAGCACAGCATGAGGAAGCTTGCATGATGAGCTTACAGTCACACAGCAACCGAATGATGTAATGACCCACTTGATAGAGGTATGGAGTCTGAGCTCAATCATGCAATTGCAAAGATGCAGTGAGCATGGCTCAGCAACAAGGCGCCATCTTTGAAAACTCTCCTGTGATTTGGCTCCAATTCAGCAGGCAGGCTTGCATGTTGGTACATGCATGGCGGCAATTTATTTCCCATTCTGGGCTGTGGAGGAAGAAGATTGCCCGACCTGCTCATTGAAGGCATTCAGGGTGAGGTCTGCCGTGTTGTCGGTGCAGCGGAGAGTAGTCACGTAACGCCGCACCATGCTGGGGTAGGTCTTGCCATCATACTCGCAGTACCATTGTCCATTCTGTTCCACAACCTGGGCAAGAACACAAGCTCTTTTTGATCCCAACACGTCTATTCTCATTCATTCATTCATTCATTCATTCATTCATTCATTCATTCATTCATTCATTCATTCATTCAGAGGACGAAGCAGAAGATTACAAGCTGTGGCCAGCCCACAAGTCTAATTGCTCCAAAAAATCCATTCTATAGTGGAGATCTGAACTCAGAAATGCCTCAGGACAGAAAACGCGCGCTTTTGCATTGGGGAACTGTTTTAAACTGCTGATTAAGAGTGCCCAGCCACTGTAATAGTGGCATTACTGCCTAATAAACTTGAAGGAAGAAGTATAGTGTATGAGAAGCCAGCCACGTCTGAGGAAAGCATGCAGGATGGTACATCTGTAGAGCAAGCCAAGGTCAGGCTTGTTTAGCTGCCTTATACTTCTTTGCAGCCTGCCATTGTTTGATGAGTTATTTTGATCTCCAAGGTTCCACCCAACCTTGCCGAGGGTTAGGTCTGATTACACCATCAAGTTGCCAGCAATGATGAATGCAAGGCGCATGCAGCAATGTTGGAATGAGCCCACCTGCTTACTTTCACTCAACAGCTGCTGCGGCCAGTAACGCTCCCTCTGCAGGTGTCTTCAGGATGGGCTTGCTAGAACACAAAGGTGCAGACACTGACCACAACATCATGGGATGTTTGCTTGGCTGCTTGTAACATACTCATTGCCCATTGTGCTCAAGAGCCAATGGCCCCTCATGGGGCAGGGCCTTAGTCTCAGCAGAGTTCATAAATTTACGCAGGCAACCATCGGATTATGCCTTGTACAATAGGCCCATCATGACTAAATGTATAAATTGCCCAATGTGCAGCGTCATGCTCACCTTGCGGTTGTTATCGGGGCAGGCTTGGTAGTACATGCTCTGTTGAGGATCGATATTGGCCACAGTGCATATGGCATTGTGGTACTCTGGCTTAGCGTCGGGGCTGGGCGTGTCTGCTGGGCTCTTCACCAGTTGCTGCAGAGTCACTCTCTCTTGTGATCCTCCACCACCACTGCTGCCCCTGCAGATGTTTCAGAAGTGCCCAGTCAGTATTCTGCTGCTGTGCAGGCACACCTTTCTGCTGTTACAGCTTACAAGGCTGAAGTCAGGGCTGGGCGTGTCTGCTGGACTCTTCACAAGCTGCTGCAGAGTCACTCTCTCCTGTGATCCTCCACCACCACTGCTGCCCCTGCAGGTTTGCAGAGGTGCCCAGTCAGCATTCTGCTACTGTGATGCTGTACAGGCACATGTGTTTGCTGTTAGAGGGCAAAAGGCTGAAGTCAGGGCTGGGCATGTCTGCTGGGCTCCTGATCAGCTGCCTCACCACTTGCTCCTGCAAACCTGCACCACTGCAGCCCCTGCGACTTGTGGATAGTGCACAGTCAACATCCTGTTGATGTGACTCACATGCACAAAGTTCAGCCCTAGATAGGCTATCAGTGAGTACAGGCCGTCCCGAGCATGTACACAGAGGAAAGCATCACTACACAATCTAGCATACACTGAGGGCGACATGCCAAAACGGGCTTGAGGTGCTGACCTGGCATTGGCAAGGCCTTCACCAGCATGTTGGGTGGAGGCAGTGCGCCCCTCAAAGTCGTACCACTGCCTGAGGGCCTGAGCCTCGGGGGTGTCTGGGTTGATTTGGATGTCGCTCCTCTGGCCAGCTGATACAGATACCCCTGTGGTCACGTATTAGGGTGGGTGAATGAGTGAGTGAGCAAGTGAGTGGTGAGTGAGTGGATATGTGATTTGGTGAGTGAGCTATGAGTGAGAGAGTGGGTGAGCAATGGGTTGAGTGAGTGAGTGAGTGAGTGAGTGAGTGAGTGAGTGAGTGAGTGAGTGAGTGAGTGAGTGAGAGTGAGTGAGGATGTGAGCGAGTGAGTGAGAGAACACTGAGTGCAGGAGTGGGTAGCAGAGAGCTCCAGCTTGCATCAGCAGATCTGTATGGAAGGTTTGCATCGTGGCTCTCAGCCTTGTGTTACTGCCTCAGAAGCCTGTGTCTAGGTCAATTGCAACGTCATTCTGGGTCCAGCTGGTGATGGTGCACATCAGATTCTTTGCACGGAGACAGGAGCTGCTCATGCTGAACGAGAACATGATGTGAACAGATGCATTGCATGGAGACAGGAGCTGCTCATGCTGCACAAGAACATGATTTGTATAGAACAGACAAAGTGTACATGAGCATGTCATATGATTAGAGGTGAGCATCATTCTCGAGTGTCTGCGCTGCTGTAATCCACAGCTGGGATCTATACAAACTGCAGACCAGCTGTCGTGCCCCTCATGGTGCAAAGCAGTTACAGGCAGTCACCAGCAGTTACGACGCAGTCACAGGCAGTTACAAGGCAGCTATTGGCAATCACAGGCAGTTACCATGCAGTTACAGGCAGTTACAAGGCAGCACCATATGACAGCTGAGGCCTTACCATTGTAGTCAGAGACCCTGCAGGCAGTGACAGTGATGACAGGGCAGTCTTGGGCCTCCAGCAGGGGGCCCTTGTCTTGGGCCGTCTCCCCCCACAGGGTCATCGTCACAGTCTTCTGACTGCATGCAGATGCACACTGGTTTCAAGCATTTAGTCAACCTTATCTTGAAATCATTGACAAATTTATTTTGATATAACAGGAAAACAACAATGATAACAATTCTATGCTCATTTACTGCATTAACATGATAGTATGTTATGAAAGACTCGATTAGTGATCTAGCATGTGGATTGGTCTGAGCCTGGCTTTGTGGTGTGGCAACTATTTTGTGTGTTTGTTGAGGACATGCACATTTGATGCTGATGAATGGAGTAAGTAACCAGATATGCTTTGTGACAGAACTGATCTGTTATGTGCGTTTCAGGACTGCTCAAGTCAGTATGCATTAGATCCATGTATGTGACAAAGCATGAGATCTGGTCTGTTTGTGGTCCAGGACTGCTGTCAGCATTTGAAGCCCTCCTGGGCAGCCTGACACAACAGTTGGCTTTCTCAATAAGTTGACGCCAAAAAATGTAGTCTTTTCTTTTCCCCCTTTTTCTGTGTTTTCTTTTCCTTTTTTTTTCTTTCCCTTTTTTTTCTCTTTCTTTTCTTTTCTGTTTTTGTCTGTTCTTTTCCATTTGAAGCCCCACCTTTGGTCCAGCAGGGTGACATCCCTTCTGGACAGCTCACTGTTGTCAGACTTGCGCTTCACGCTGCCCAGCTGCCCCACACTGGTCACCACCCCCATCATGTCAATCCCAGCCTACATCCCAGGCTGACTTTCTTCAGACACAGACACACACAGACAATCAGACCCATACACATCAATCACACACACACACACACACACACACACACACACGTGTGTTGTTGCTCCACCCTTGAATGCACATGTCATTTCATTGTCAGCCAAGAAGTTGTCTGAGCATACAACAATCAGCAAAGCCATGCAGCTTGCGCTTCACCAAGAGTTTTGGGTGTAGCATTTCCATGTATCAGCTGACTGTATGCATGCTCATCAGCTGACAAGCAGAGCTACATGTGCAGGCAGGCAGAACGGACCTTCTTGCCAATGAAGAGTGAGAGCTGGTCAATGGGCACAATGGACAGCTTGGCCTGCATCTTGGAGGTGTCCTGATCTGGGCACTCCTCAATCTCAGACCTGCAAGTGCTTTCAATTTCATGCATTCAACTTGGAGCCCATGGTCAAAAACATTAAAGATCAAAGTCATGAATGCTACATCTGGGACACTATGTACACAAGTTTGAGATGATGTCTTTCTGTACATTTTCCAGGATGCCGAGTGCTTTGGGAAGAGAATGCAAACGCTCTCTGGAGCTTGCACGCTCAAGCATACATGTTTGACAGGTTGAAAGGCTCCAATTGGGTGGCTTGCATGTACTCCTGTCAAGAACCTGAGGTGCGAGAAGGGTGTGCCGGCATGAGTGCAGGACATGTGTATTGCACTCACATTAATTGATCCTTCACCAGCGACAAACCCTCTATACGTTTCACAGATTTATATGTCTTCTTGGCTGTCAGGGCTACAGACCAGAGCATGCCAAGCCTATCTGTGCCACAGACTTGTCACAAACTGCAAAACCCCGTAGCGGCAAACCAGCTGCAACCCATCAGTGCGAGCCAGATGAAGCTACACGGCTGGCGGGGCAGGCTGTGCAAAACAGCTCTGGCATCCATAACAACATCAGCAGGACACGGGAAGCAAAGACAATGCTGTTACGCAGTTCTGTGAAGAAAAATTGAGGTGGACTCAAGCTGTTCTATTGCCTAGCCATCATGTGTAATGTGAAGGGGTGGGGGAAAAGGGGGGGAGGGGTAGTTTAGGCCCAGCCCTGCCCCGGCAGCAGGATGCGCATAATATCAAGAATCTCACCCTGAGTCTAGGTGTAGTTGGTAGTCATTACGCACGGAAGAGTATGTCTTGTTGGCAGGCTTCACCTTGCCTTTCGACACATAGTACACCTACATTGCAACAAACTGATTTAGCAGTGACTACACTGAAAACACAGGGGTCAACCCACAGGCATCAGGTGCATGCAATGCAAGTCAGCTCCTTCCAGACAGGCTTGCTTGACAATTTGCACTCCATGCATTTACCAGCTTAGGACCCTCACATGCCAGGAAAGAAGCACAATCAATAGGAACACACTGGCCAAGCATTTCTGTGGTTGCATGAATTGACTGTGTTACAGTGAGTAGAACAATCGAGCAAAACTTTTGGGGCAGGCGTGACACACGCCTGCAACATGCTGAGGGGCTGACTTATAACTGTGGCTTTTGTACTTCATTGCCTGTAAACAGACTGTTGTGGGGGCACATGACGACCTGGTGGGTGAGATCAGCTGTGCATCATACCAAGGAACTCAATAGCAGCATGCAAGCTATGGGAGTTTGAGAGTCTGATCATCCGTGCATCTGTGCATGCTCCTCACAAGATGGCCTCCATCAGGTGATGACATTTACTAACATGAAACAGCCTGGTATATGTGCTAGTCACTTTTGGTCTTCTACTACACACAACCGCCCTGTTTGCTAAACCTATGACTTTTGCATATTGCACACCTCGTATGCATGATGTCAGCATGCAGGTGCTAAGCTGAGGCACTGTACTCAGCACAGACGCACTGCGGACCATGTATGGCTATATGTCATATCTAGCCGTCTGTAGCCATTGTGTGAGATGCCAGCTAGAACCTAGCTATACACTGCAGTATCTATAGGGGTATGAGTAAGCACATGATGACACAGGCTTGTGTTGAAAACCAATACAAGCAGCAAAGCATATGTGCAGGTTGCTAATTGCGCAGGCCCATCTAGATGGGTGTGGGTAAGTATGTGGTTATCCAGTCTTTTGCAGAAAGAGACAGAACAAGTGAAGTATATGTGCAGGTTGCCAAGCAAGTCATGCAAGCATACCTTGCTCTCCTCCAACAAGTCATAGTATCTGTCTGCAAGGTCTCGCCACACAGAAGCCTCTATCTGTGTTCCCTGAACACCATAGAAAGGCATTCAGCAAGAAAGAAAAGAAGATTTTACGCTTTTCAGCGGTCATGACGGGAGCCTCTTAAGGTAGCAGCCCGGAGCTATGACCATGGGCCAGAGCCCAAGATATTCAGCGACAATCTGCCGTCAGGTGCAGCATGCTCTATGTGCTTTGGAAAGAGGCATGTCATACAGACTCCATTACACGTCACATTACTCATGCGCATGTGCACATGTTGGATGCTGATAATTATACTGATAAACATTCGAAACGCTTTCCAGCTCATGATGAGCTAGAAGGGTGCAGGACAAGTCTTGTCTAGTCAGAGCAGCCTGATGGGGTGCATGCACTGCCATGATGCATCTTAGGGTGTAGGTTAGATTACATTGGTTTGGGTTAAGTTAGGTTAGGTTTAGGTGAAATTTAGGTTAGGTGGGTTTTGCAGGCCAAATCATGCTGGAGGACAACACAAGCAACACAGATTCTAGTTGCGTGGACATACAGGTACAGCACACTTTGTGTCCAGCTGCTGACCTGTTCATCTACCAGCTCAATGCTGAAGACACTGGTGGACTGAGTACCGCCTTTGCTGAAGGACCTCTTGGGCCCTTTCTTCACCAACCTGGCCTTGACGGTCCAGTTCATGTTATAGGGGTTCAAGGCAGCAATGGGCAGCACTGCCTTCTTGACAGAGCCCATTGAGAGGCCTGGGGAGTCCATGGGGGGCCCTGCTGGTGCTGGGGTGGGCCTGCAGTGCATGCGTCTGAGGCTTACTGTACGTAATACGGCACTGCCTATGTGTGCTAGTGTGCAGGACTTGCAAGCAACCTTGCATGCTGCAATACTGTGAAACCGCCTTCTGTTATATTTGCAATGATGATGTTGATGCTGCTGAGTTTTGCCTTCTCAGCATCATCTCCTGTCCTCAACATCATACCTTGAAATCAGATCTGTGCATGTCAAAGGCATATTGAATGCTTTGTTGTGCTTGATGTGAGCCTTTGAGAATACGCGGTATGCTCTGTTGCTGTTGTAAGCAGCCTGCTTGGTAGGTGCGCTACGTTTTGCAAATGAGAATACAGTAATCTTTGCCGCCTTCTCAACGGGCATGATCGGTGTATCATGCAGCCAGAAATGGCAAGTTGCCTGCTGTTGAGGTGTGATAACAACGCATTGCTGCTGCTGTATGATGCAGTAGCCCGCCATGACAAAATAACAGCGCAACCAGCTTCTGACCACTGCATGCAAGACTGTGTGCAAACTGTCAGTATGGCATCTGCATGCTGAAGTGAAAGCAGCAGAGGTTACTACAAGCTGGCTTACTGTTCTGAGGGTGATGGCTGAGGTGTACGTGAGGATGCAGCAAGGCTGGCAATGCGAGGATGTGCTGGAGTCTTCACAGAGTCTGAGTCCCGTCTCACAGCGTGAGGGGTATTGGAGCCTGTGCCTTCAACCTTGACCTTCTTGTTAGTCATGGGTGAGCTTGATGCCCTGTCCTCGACCTTGAGGTTGCTAGGCATGTTCTCCTTGGTGGGAGAGGCTTTGTTGCTCTCCTGTGACTCTGCTTTTACGCTTGACTGCTCTGTCGTGTTGGCATCTGGAGCTGACTCTACTTCACATTCTGTGGAGATCAGCTTGTGGGAGTCGTTCACTAAGTTGCAGGTGAAGGATATGAGCTTGACGACACAGTCATTGCTCATTGCTCCTGACTCTATGAGCTGATTGACTGTCGAAGCAAACACTGCCTCGATGCTGTCTGTGCCGTCTGAGTATACTCCCTTGTGCTTCTTGCCAAGTGGCTGCAGAGCCGACACCTGCATCATACGACACAGTGACTGACAATGAGGCCCTCTCTGCTGGGCTGTAGAGTTGCTGCTGTCGAGGCGAGCTTGTACGCACCCGTAGATACACCGGTCCCTCGGTGATCACACCATCTCTGATTTGTTGGATCGTTCCGGCCTGCATTTGACTGCCCATCCTGCCAGTACACTTTGCAATATGCTGCAGCGCGAGCGTTTGCTGAGCATGCAGTACACGTACTGACTTGCTTGCGATTGTGACTGCAGCTTGAATGCTTTGCAAGAAATGGACTCATGCTTTGCCCGAAAAGGCAGTGCTGTGACGGAGGCCGTGCAGATTACGCTCTATTGACGTTCATGGCCAAATGCAATGATGATCAAATTGCAGTGATCACAGATTGGCCGAGCAAGATTATTCAACGCTGCACTTACACCATGTCAGGCAGGTCCACATACAGGCTACAGCACATGTGTACAGAGGTGTTTGCAATTGGTACATCAGATCTTCAACATGAAGGCATACAACAGCAGGGCTACAGACAAAGTATACATGCAGATATCATTTATACTATTGTACACAACACGCAAAGCGAAACAAATATGTGCTTGATATGTCTCCCTTGAAAAATGTCACAGGTACAGGCAATGTGGCCAAAATGCATGTTTTACACTAGCATGTAGCTCTCAGCAACAGACGCCGTTGGTGACATCTGCAGGCTTTCCAAGTCAGCAGCCATCTCAGCAGCTGAGCGAGGGGAGCCAAGCTGCAGCGTGTCCAACAGAGCCATTGAGCATGCCAAGTTGCTGTTGGTGATGGGGATCTCCTCGGTGGGTGCTGCCACAGCAGGCTCAGCAGGCGCATCATGCTCAGCAGGCTCAGCACTCATGTCAGGGACAGGGTTTGAACTGGAGCTGGCTGCCGCCTCTGGCTGCTCTGCAGTGTCACTGGAGTGGTCACTGACCTTCACTGGGACAGACACCGGCACAGGGGTACTGGCAGTGCTGGGGGGCTTGACTGCCCCTGCACCCTCTGACCCATGCTGAGAGGTATGTACAGAAGCCTCTGGTACTGCTTGCATCTGAAGCTCCCCTGACTCCTTAAATGGTGCTGAGTCAGGTGCTGTGATTGGTCCAGATGCTGTGTGTGGGATCTCAGCAGCACCAAACAAAGCATTACCAACCCATTCAGCGTAGTCTGGTACATCTTGCTGTGCTTGTGGAGAGTGTGACTCCTCGTCTGAGTCATTGCTGACGCTGATGGCCTCCTCAATGTGACTGATCTTGTCTGTGGCCGTCTGAATCTTGACCAGCTTGTCTGTGAGCCTGGTGCGCTTCCTCTTCACTTTATCGTCCTCAGCTAGGATGAAGGATTCTGGTAGGTTCAGGGGACGGTTCTTGAGGTGGTGAGTCAACTGCCTGATGACGCAGCCTCTGATCCCACCATCCAGCTTCTGGAACAGGTCATCGACAGGTGAGTCATAGTTCAGCTGCTGCAGCGCCTTCTGCAGCATGTCATTGATGACTACTGCAGCTGCCTCCTTGGCTTCTGCCACACGTGCCGGCAGAATCTCAGTCTGAAGCAGCTTCTTGAGAGAGGTGAAGCGCTTGAGCTTGAGTGGAGTGCTCTTGTCAAAGACAGTGCCAAAGGCTTCAACCACTGGAAGCAGGTACTTGTCAGAGGCAAGGGCAGCTCGCACTGCCTTAGTGACTTTCTCCTCGATCTTGTTCATTGACTCTGCCCATGAGACTGTTCCCCAGAGGTGGTAAGACATGTGGTTTGCTAGGGAGCAAAGCTGCGAGTTCTTGGTGACTTGGACGCAGCTAGTACGTATTGCAGCACAGATAGCCTCAAAGTCCACCTGTGCAGCACATATGCATTAATGAATTTATCAACCAATCAATCAACCACTCAATGAATGAACAGATGATGGATGAATGCATGAATGAATGAATGCATGCATGAATGGATGATATGGGCAGCTTCAAACTACTTCATGCTGAGTCATGTATCGGTCATGGATGTGAGGTCTGAAACCTAAAGTACCACTGTCTGGAAGTTTGCAGTCAAGCAGCGCTAGCAAACAGACTTACACAGATGGTGCATGACTGTCCAGGTGGTTGACATCTGTGCCTACTCATGCTGAACATTCTGTGCATCACTGCATGTAACATTGTGCAGATCCACGTACTTCAGACTTCACTGCAAGCAGCTGTGAAAATGACAGCAGAACACAACACATACGAGCATGCCAGCGCATGGCACAAGGCAATCTTCTGTGATTGTGAGTTGTGCATACCTGACCGAGAACTGCCTCCATGACCCCATCCTTGCTCATGGCATCTACAGAAGGGCCCAACCTCTGCATCTCGTCCTGCATCACCATATCATGAGCTGATCAGGCCACGTACCAAAATCAAGAGTGTTATGTACAATGTTGGCAGTACACTATCATTCATTCGTGGACATGTTGCCATGAGGCCGTTGTGTACTGACAGCTGCAACAACTGCTAGTAGACATGCAATCTGGTGCACAACCTGCAGTGCTTTGCTGCAATGCCAGCAGGTCCCAGTCTGCTTTTTGGCATTTGCTTATCTTGTTTTGACTGCTCCATGCATTGATATGAGAAGATCAAGCACAAGGTGCGGAGCACCTCATGCACATGCATTAAGACGCATAAGCATGCTGTCCCCATGGTTGGGTGTGACTGGTCAAGATGTCAGTCTGACTTAACATGCAATTGAGCACATCATAGGAGCATCAAATATGTTGTTTCCTAGCTCATATGCATGGTAAGCTTGGGTTTTCACTGACCTGGGCTTGCTCTTGCAGGGGACTCAGGAAGGTCAGCGCAGCAGGCTTCCAGCGCATGACTATGAAATTGTGGAACAGGCTGTCCAGCTTCACAATCAGCTTCTTGATGGTCATGTTGTCCCTCAGCTTCTGTTGGACCTCCACAGGAGCGTAAGCCTCAGCAGGGTCGTCCAGCATGGCCTGGAAGTAGCACCGTTCTTCGACGTCCGCCTCCACGAGACTGACGTGGTCCAGGTGGTTTCTGTTGGCGACTGCTACGCAGCCGGCCAGGCCGACGAGGTGTTG
>JAABUK010003922.1_pt1:22500-24690 | contig 24690 bp, 36 predicted proteins | sample 5559141 | NCBI WGS metagenome assembly JAABUK01 (sample SAMN10711869, study PRJNA513367) | rock metagenome | isolation source: Antarctica rocks | place: Antarctica: Victoria Land, Pudding Butte nord | collected 2016-01-03 | reverse complement strand
AGTCGTCGTGTAAATACTTTTGTTGCGATGCTGCGCAAGCTCTGCCAAACGGGGTTCTCCAAGCATGGTCTCGGAGCAAGCTGTAGGGTTGTTAACTGAAGCAACGCAGCGGCAATGCCATTTGCGCTGGCATGGCGAATGACAGCAAGCTCGTGGAGCATGTAACATCCAACTGAACGGATTCGCTGGCGATGTGGAAGTTCGTGAGTTCCGGCAACTCCGGCAGCCACCCCTGGCTTAGATCGTTGAACGACAACGCTGGTCGGCAAACCTGGGAGTACGTGGAAACAGCCACGCCAAAGGAGAAAGCCGACATCGAAAACCTTCAGAATGGGTTCACCCACTTCCGCCATCAGCAAAGACACAGTGCTGACGAGCTGCTCAGGATGCAGTCAACCTCGAAGCGCCGGGCAACAATCAGTCCCCCAAAAGTCGCCCAGGGAAAGCAGCCAACGGGTGCGCAGTGCAATGATTCTGTCCGATCAGCCATGTACTTTTACGAGACTCTGCAGCAAGACGACGGACATTGGCCAGGCGACTATGGCGGTCCTATGTTTCTGATGCCGGGCTTGATCATTACTTTGTATGTGACTGGCTGCTTGGACACGGTGCTCAGCATACACCACAAGCACGAAATGATTCGATACCTCCATAACCACCAAAACAAGGATGGGGGTTTTGGCCTGCACATTGAGGGACCTTCCACCATGTTTGGTACAGTTCTGAGGTGAGGTGGCTGCTCTAGACTTGTCTGCACCGCTGGATTCAGGCAATTCGCCATTCAAGGTGGCTGCTGCAGCTATGTGAGCTTGCGCCTGCTGGGATCTGGCCCAGAGGATGCTGTTGTAGAACATGCTCGAGCCTGGGTAAGCTGTCATCTGTGGCATCTCTGCACAAAATGGACTGCCAAACCAAGCATCTGCAGCACCAGCAGTAGATATATTCTCCCTCTGGTTCATTGCAGACCATGAGCAGCACCTGTGCTTGTGTATGTGCAACACATGCACCCTGGCAGCGTCTTGCCTGTGAACCCACAGGCTATGATCCCTTGGATACAGCCCAACATAGGCAACATCAGCAACCATCTGCATGTATGAAGTGCAAAACATGGTCTGATGCATGCTGTCTGCAGATACACAAGGGAGGTGGCGCCACATACATTACATCATGGGGCAAGTTCTGGTTAGCAGTCTTGGGGGTGTACTCCTGGGATGGCATGAACCCCACCCCCCCAGAAATGTGGCTACTCCCATATGCATCCTGGACAGGCATTGGCTTGGCTCACCCTGGACGCTATTGGTGCCACTGCAGAATGGTACATATGCATTTCATGCTTTAGGCTGTAATTGGTTGAGAACTCATGAATCACCTTGCATAACTTCAACCTTGAGGCACAGAGCAACTTAGTGTTTCAGGGTAATCAGCCCCATGTCAGCTGGGTAGTCAATGTCCAAGCCTGTGCATGTGTGGACACAGGTGTATCTGCCCATGAGCTATGTATATGGGAAGAGGGGCACTTGCAGAGAGACCCCTCTCACTGCTGCCATCAGAGGGGAGCTGTACCCCCAGAGCTACAGCAGCATTGACTGGAATGCAGCCCGGAATCAGTGTGCTAAAGAAGACCTGTACTACCCCCATCCCAAGGTGCTCAATCACTCTCTGCGCCTTGCAATTTTGTTAAAACAGTGTCTTCTCATCAGGATAGGGATTTGCAGTCTTGGCTGGCTACATGGTTTGCTCAAAGCTGCTTCTGTGTCTGCGGATCAGCACCAAAGTGAAGTCACTTGTAGCATCTCACTTTGTAGCTTTGTGCATTGCATGCCAGATGTGCTACTCTTTTGTTGTCACATCGTGGCTGAAGAGGCGCCATTCATACTAAAGGCAATTGGACACTGTGATCTCAATTGTAACAGATGCTTTTCAAAATTTGGAAGCCCAGCTTATATTGCATCACAGCAACCTTCTTGCATGCGTCCCTGGAGCACCAAGCCCTTCCACCTGTGATGCTGTCCCCATCCCCCCACAACTTTGTCAATTCTAATTTGGCAATGTGAGGTATTCAATGTCCTAACGGTAAGCTGGTGCTATGAGTGCAGGACGTGCATGCAGACTAACAGCAGGTTTTCTGAACTGTACAGGTGCAGGACGCATTGTGGTGGAGCCTATATCAGGCAGAAGGCCTTCTGAAGG
>JAABUK010003922.1_pt1:0-17500 | contig 24690 bp, 36 predicted proteins | sample 5559141 | NCBI WGS metagenome assembly JAABUK01 (sample SAMN10711869, study PRJNA513367) | rock metagenome | isolation source: Antarctica rocks | place: Antarctica: Victoria Land, Pudding Butte nord | collected 2016-01-03 | reverse complement strand
CAGCAGCGGTGACTGGCCTCAGCAGCACATCAGCGGCGTCTTCAACAGGAACTGCATGATAACTTATGCCAACTACAGGTGAGCTTCAATATCCTTTTTCTCTGCAGGAAGCAACTTAGGTGATGGACTTGGACAGTAACCGCGCTCACAGCAAACACAAGCTGCTGCTGCTGCTGCTGCTGCTGCTGTTGCAGCTGGTGCAGCTGTGCTTACTTGTTGCATGTGCTTTGAATATGCATGAGACAGTGCTCATATGAAGGGATACACCATATCATCACTGTATCATCTGATTATTCACATCCTGGCTGCAGAAACATTTTTCCAATTTGGGCGTTGGGCAAGTACCGAGCACTGGTGCTTGGCAATGCCAATGGACAGGCGCACTGAGTGAACTGCTCTGATTTTTGTTGGTAGCGAGCGCAACTCGGGGATGTAGCACAAGGGAGCTGTTTGTGTGAGTGAAGTAGAGCTGTAGATGGGTTGATGAGGGACTGTTAGTTGCCATTTCAGACATCAGCCAGCCAGTCTCTCCATAGAACAGAAAGGTTCCAGTCACGGACCCCTGGAAGTGGCAACTGCTTATTGTTCAGAGGAATGCTAACAGTATTGATCCGGACAATTCAACCAAATTTGGTCCATACAGGGAGTACACATCCCGCATGGGTTCATCCAGCAGTAACAAAAGTTTGAGTGACTGTCAATGTATTTACCGAGAGTATAAAATGCACCATTACATGTTCCTCTTGCCTGACTTCTTGCATTCAAGCAGGTCACAGTTGAAGTGCCCGAGCTACAGGCTCAAGATTTGCAACCAGATGCAAAGATGTAAGGATAGTGCCTGCTGTCAGCAACATATGATATCATTGTGTGGCGTTTATTACATCGCACGACAATACCTGCAACACCAATACCATGCACGATGCACCTGCTCATGAGAACTAGTACCATGTAGGTAGCAAAATGCGTGTGACCATGCAAGACAAGGTGTCTCAACAAATGCTGCAAGCTACAGACACTACATACCTGATTGCCAATCTTTACATACACTTGCCTATGGTTATTATTGCTGTCAAAAGCTAGCTTGAAAGTCAGTGACGCATGTTGATGCCTGCTTCCCAGGTGTGTAGACACCCAGTTCAAGAAAAAGGGGTGCAAAGTAAGACTGTACAAGGCACAAACATATCTGGTAGACTGCACTACGGCAACAATGCAAAAATATCTCATCCATCTAACAGTATTAAATGCCACGTATCCTTGCAGGAGTGACTGCACAGCAAACACACGGTGGCACATCTCTGTGACATTCATTCATGCTGTGCAATGCTTTTGGGCCAGAGACCATCACTACACAGCCGACGCCTCTGTGACCAAATAAGGGGAAAACGCCAGAGGCACCACACAGCCACACAACACACCCTGATGTAGTTATGTCAAGAAGGCCTGTCAGCTGAGCAGCTCTTGACAACAACACCATCACCCTATCATAGTCCACAGGAGAACATATCATCTACGTAGATCATCATACATTTTTTGGGAACCACAAGACCCCTTATTAAGTGCTACTGAGCAGGCTTTGGAGTGAGGCTTCAAAACTGGTTTACCTGTACAACGCACTGCTCAGCCATGCCTTGCACATTTGCTGGCTACTGTATTTGAGTTGAGGTACAACAGCAACTCTGCTGTTGGTGTGACATTGTCTTCAGTACTTTGCACTGATGTGGGTGGTTGTTTCAGCTGCTCTGAGGTACGCCCTCAAGTACTCTTTCACTCCCTCAATCAGCTGCTCCCTGTGACCATATGAGTGCATCCCCAGAGCCTCCAAGCCATGGTGGTCAACTCCCAGCAGCATGTGCAGCTTCACATGTTCTGACTCAAACTTGTGCACGTACTCCTGCAAATCCACGGCTACTGTGTTGATGAATGCATGCATGACATTGCGCAGCATAGGCTGCGGCAGCCTTGTGTGATTCCTGTCAAGCGTTTTTCTGCATTCAACACACAATCAACACAAAGGGGCACCTTGTGCACATGGCTGAACATAGCACGGGTGCTTTTAACATCTGCGGGGCCCAAAGTGTCCAACAGGAAAAGCCTGCCTGACACAATGACTCTTACAAAACAGAGTCACTGCGCTTACCCGCTGGTCAATTGCCTGCCAGTTGAGGAAGCTGTGCCCTTGGCAGGCTACTGGGATTGGGGGAAGAGGGGGGGGGGAGCACAGCCAGCAGCAACGAGCATGAAAGGTGAAGGCAGGGGAGGGAGGTGTACCTGAAGACCCATGTCTTGCAGTAGGGAGCGCACACTGCAGCCTGGCAGGGCTAATGCAGTGGTGGCAGGGCTGATGCTAGCAGCCTCCAGTTTGACCTGGGCCCCTATCACCTCCAGGGAGCTCTTCAGAGGCTGTGACTTCACCATGTTCATCTCCTGCTGAACCTGCACCCAAAAAAAGACAAGAATAGCAAGAGTTGGATCTCAGCAATACGCACGCTCGCAAGCTGTTGCCAGGTGCATTTGTTGGCTGTTGGTTGCTGCCAGATGCCGCCAAAAAACTGACAGTCGGCACAACCAGAAGGTAGCAAATGCAGAGAGGTGCTCCGGCATGGCTTTGTAAAAGATGACGTTAGTGCCAGGTTTGCACCAAAGCACGTCAATGCAGGAGCTGATGAGTATGCCAGGTTTGCACCAAAATACATCAATGCAGGAGCTGATGAGTATGGTTTGAGACGTCATGACATGTGGCAAGGCTTGCCTGCTGCAGTAGCAGGCGTTCTGACTTGAGACTGCTCTGGGCAGTAGTCAGCTGCACTTCCACTTCACGCACCCTAGCAGCGCTGATCTCCTTCTGTCCCCTCTCACTCTGCATTGCCAGCACACATGTTGGAGATCCCATCAGCACCCCGGCAGATGCATCACTACAACATCTGGCCCTCGCTCATACATGCAAAACAACATTGTGGGCGCAGCTGGAGCATGCATAGGCAAACCCTGTGGGCATTGAGTTTGGTTTCTTGCTGGTTCAGCAAGCAATGTAGGCAGCTACGATAGCAACTGCTATACACAATCATGCCAACCCTAGATGTGAGGTGCAATACATCTGTAGTATCTCAATGCAAATTGACCAACAGTGTGTTTGCTGCACCATCATGCTTATGGTGTTGAGACAGGTCGATACAGTAGCAGGACATGACCACACTCATGCAGCGCATGTCTTGCGACTGTCCATACTGTGTCACTGGTTAATTTGCAAGACTTGGCCAGATGACTGCAGTGTGAGGCTGTAGGCATGCAGACTGGCAGACAGCAAGTGGAGACATGCAAGCGGGGGGGGAGAGAGGGGGGGGGGGTGGCTGACCTGCAGAGTGTTCTGCAGCTCGGCCACCTGGGCTGTCAAGACCTCAAGGGCCTCAGCCCGTTTGCTCCCCAACCTGATCAGATTCCTGGTGGCCTGAGGGCTCAGAGTCTTCCTCAGCCCCAGACCACCTGCAACCAAGACATCGAAAGCTTGGGGTGCAGGACACATCAGGCAAACAGCTGCGCATTCATGTGGTTGCAGTGGCAGCCTGGAACTTTGAGCTCACCGGGCTCATCCTGGATCCTGGAGCAATGTACTATGCACTAGGACACACATTCAAAAGCTTGCACGTTGAAACAGAGGTGTTGTGAATCGCCACTGTTTTGTGCGCAGCTCACACACAGCTGCATGAGGGGTGCAGATATCAGAGCACTTTTCAGGCAATGAAGCACCTTTGTACCGCCGCAGACATGAGTCACAGGAGTTGGGGCAAATCAATGCACAGCATGTGCTAAGTTCAGCTGAATGGCGTAAGGGACCGTACATGAGCCATGATGACAAGTTATTGCCAAGAAGGGCGCAGACTGACCTTCAGCCAGGCTCATGGCTCGGGTTTCCATCACGGCTGCTTGAGAGTTGGCCAAGGCCGCAGCCTCCTCGCGGCTGGCGTTGTACTTCTCCAAGGCTTCCTCCCAGTCACCCACCTGTTCCAGGACCAACAGCTGTCACGATTTGTTTGGATAGGTGAGTCACTGGCTAGTCAGCAAATTGACACCACCACCACATGCCCATGCCCATGCCCGTGCAGATTAAGATCACTGCTGCGCTCAGTAACGGCAGTCTACACTTCAGCTGACATGAGAAAGGTGCCGCAAGAAAGGAAGGAGGGGGGGGGGGGGATTAATGGCCGAGGCATAATCACAGCCAGGCTAGCTATTTGTGACTGCAACTGAATGCAGCATGGGTGTCCATCCTGCAGATAGTCTGTCCTTGCTATGAAAAATCTGTCTTACAACAGGAACATCAAAGGAGACAGTAACAGAAGACCTGTTTGTGGGCACGACCTCAAGGACAGGTTCACTTTTGTCAGGGATGCTGCAACAAGCAGAGGGGCAGGACCAGCTTTGCTGGCCACAACAACAACACACTTACAAGTGTGACCCATTTGCAGTCTGACAAGCCCAACAGTGCCAATCAGGCTCAAGCTGGCAAGTCTCGAAGGAGCCAACAGGAAGCTGTACCGACCTTGTAGAGGTGCGTGATCATGTTACCCTTGCCCTTGATGGCCCGCTCCCCCAGGGGTGCAAAGTTGTCAGCCTGAGACTGCAGCCCCTTGACCACAGCGTCACTGACGTGCATGCAGCTTGGGAAGCTGTTGCTCTCCATGCGGCTGGCCACGTTCACGGTGTCTCCCAGGAAACAGTACCGGGGGCACTTCATGCCGATCACACCGGCATATGCTGCTCCACAATGCACACCTGGACAACACGCGGCAAGGTTGGTGTCACCACACTAACTTGCTGGATCAACATGATGAGTACAAGTCACAGCTGCCATACTTGGCTTTTCATTGAATTGATGCCGAGAGGTGTAGTGTAGTCTTTTCTTTTCACAGCTGCCAGCCTTGATCCACTCTCTGGAGGAAAGCGCACGTACAGGGAACAGTGGTTGCTGTACATGCTCAGTGATTGTATCTCAGCATTCAATAACTGCATATGTGTATGTGCAAGCCGGATGATTCTCCAAGCTCCACACTAAACTGCACAATTCCACATGCAAGCATGACAAGTGGGTGGCGCTGCTGTTGGCCTGCAGAGCTGAAGGTGTAAGCACTTGAGAGCTTGTGTCTGAAACAAAGGGTGCAACTAGGGTGGTGTCTCGACCCACCTAGGCGGATCTCAAACTTCTTGCCATCTGAGGATGGGGGCTTGAAGGCCCTGACTGCCTCCAGCATGGCAGCCCCCATCTTCATGATACGCTCCAGAGGCGTCCCCATGGCTACCTTGGCAGGGTCTTCATCATGTCCTGCAACACACAGTCATGTCAACAAATGATGGGCAGGGTCTTCGTCATGTCCTGCACCACACACTCATGTCAACAAAGACAATGTTCAGAAGCAGAGACCTTTGCACACAGCTTGCTGCACCTGCCTGCAGACACACATCAGCACACAGAAGCAGCAACTTGGTGCTTGTGGCTGAGCGCCCCAGTTGGCAAAGGTGTCGTCACACAGTCATGTCAACAGATGATGACCAGAAGCAGAGACCTGTGCACATGGATTGTTGCATCTGCCTGCACACACACATCAGAGCACACAGAAGCGGCGACCTGGTGCTTGTTGCTGAGCACCCCATTTGGCAGAGGGTGTTTTCAGCACAATGTCAACAACGTAGCAGATGCCAAAAGCAAGCTTGCATCACGCAGATGCTGTTACTGACTGGGAGCAAGCATGAGGCTGTCACAATGGCTCCCAAGTTGAGCTGTTTCACCCTGCCCAACATCCCCTTGTAAGGCAGAGCGCAGTGAGCTCTGCAGGACTGTCACCAGCAGCGACGTACAGCAGCAACCAGCGGCCTCTACCTCACGCTATCCAACACTGCGCACCAGGTGTACAGGCACAGCAGCTCTATGCAATCCCAAAACCTCTATTTTAACTCAGAAACGTCTATCTGATAAGGGAAAACCTGAACCCAGAAACGCCTAGGGACAGTGAAAACGTGTTTTTACATCAGGGAGATGTTTCAGCAGTTCACTAATGCAAAGTCTCACCAGCAGCAATCATGTAGCCGTCGCCAATGGTCTCCACCTTGTACACTCCGTACTTGTCCACCAGGCGATCAAAGGCATAGTACAGGTTGGTGAGCATGAGGAAGACCTCCACCGCAGACATGGTGGAGGACATGGTGCTGAAACCCACAATGTCACTGAACATGATGACCACATGGTCGTATGCATCTCCGATCACATGCTGGCCCTCCTGCAAGACCAAGTGTCGAAATGAGGGTCTAGTGTGTGGTTGATGTCGATGCCTGTTGGTGTGTCAGGGCTGCAAAGGACAAAAGCCTGCGCACATTGTGTTGGAGACAGCAATTTTTATGAGTAGGGCTGAGATGGCAGCATGCTACAACTCTGAATGATGTCAAGACAGTGCATGCTCTGCCTTGAGAGCCTTCCAGCAAGATACTTGCATCTTGGGTTGAGTATGGCAGTATCAGTTCATGCGACATTTGTCCATTCCCATGTCGACAGCCTTTCTGCAAGATTATCTTGCAGATCATACACATCAAGTGCTCTGCAACCAGGTGTTGCCCCTTGTGATACAGCAGTCGTCATGTGCTGTTGTCGTTGATGACCACGAGGTTTCGCACCTGAATACGGGAGATGATGGGCTCAGGCAGGATGGTCTGCAGGATGTTCATGGCCTCTGAGTCATCCTCCAGGACCCCCTTCACAATGGACTGCACCCAGGTGGCGTCTGCCTTCACCCTCAGCTGGGCTGAGATACGCGCCAGCAGCTCATTTTGCTTCACTGGCTTGCTGCACAATACACAAGCCACGGTCAGCAGTCCATTGTCTTGCAGTTGACAGCAAAAACCGGGTGTCTGCTGCTCGCTTGAAAAGCTTGGTAGAGACCAGAGAAGCCACCATCAGCAACAAAACAAGCTTGTGCTTAGCAGCACATCTGCGCAGCTCTCCTTGACAGAACTGCCTTGCTGCAAGGAAGGGAGATAGGCAGCTGTTTTGTCTATTGCAGTCAACATGCACAGGCAAGCAGCAGTGTTCTGCAACTTGTCCATGTTCAGAGCAAAGTCATGGCTTATATCTTGCTGGGCTGTGACAGGTCACCAGGTACATACGGGCAGCCTGTCAAGATGCACTCACCAGATGAAGTCATTGCAGCCATGTGACAGTCCCTTTACGATGTTCTCCTCGTCTGTTTTGGCACTGATCATGATGACGGGCACCACAGCATCCGGCACAGTCTTGCGCAACTCCACACAGAACTCCTGGCCCGACATCTCTGGCATCATGCAATCCAGCAAGATCAGATCTGGCAGGACGGGGCTATCTTCCACCCACTTCAGCGCGTCCCTTGCATCCAGCTCCGAGTGAACCTACGCAACAACAACAAGCTTGCAGGTACAACTGGATCTCAGGGTAGTTTGACCTCGTAGACAAGGGTGCTGGGTGTAAGACCACTTGCAGGTCAGGGTGCATGCTCATTGAAAAGACTGCCTGTGCGCATATCATCACAGTTGCAGATGCATCTCAACGCTGAGCTGGCATCACAAGACTCTGCTCTTACATCTGTGACGCATATGGCTGGTCACATGATCCTGCTGTTGCAAGACAAGGGCCACGTGGGTCTGCTGTTGCAATCGTGCTTGCAGAAGACAGCCAAGCTGCTACAAAGGTGGTGCATGATCATCATTGTACCTTGTAGCCCTGGGAGGTGACGATCTCCTCAATGACCAGGTGGTTGGTGGGCTCATCATCCACTGTCAAGATCAGGGTGGAGCCATGGGCTTCCATGTGGGTAGACTTGCGGTCTGTCAGGCAGCTGCCATCCTTCATGCTGCAGGGTGCACCTGCACCACAGGACAAGCCAGCATGAAGGCAAGCATCAAAAATGCAATGCAATGCAAAAAGTGCAAGGCAATGCAAAAAATGCAAGCATCTCACAATGCTGGTATATATGCATGAAGTCGATGGACCAGTCAATGGACCAGAAAGCACATGATTGCCGAAATACCGGAGAGCAAACTTGAGGGCAAATGTACATGTGGAATATACTGTGGAAACACAGCTTTGCACATGGCGCGTATGACAGCAGTTTTGCATGACGCTCTGAAAATTCTCCTGTAGGTTTGGAGTAGACCAAGGTCAAGCTTGAGAACGGCGAAAGACAGCAGCAAACTCACCTGGCTGAGTCGTCTTGGCTGTCTGGATCCTGCTTGCAGCCCTCTTGGGTAGATGCTACATCAACACAAACTTCTGGTCACAAGTGAATCTGTGACTTGCTGTATTTGACGTGCGTCACATCTGGTAGCAACATGCTGTTCTGCAATACTGCTGCCAGTGATGGCCATTGAAGCTGTATCCCTCGGTAGCTTGGCTAGCAGTCTCAATTAGCAAGCGTCAACACAGGACCAGTCATGGCCCACACCAAACACCCAGCATGAAAGAGCCTGCTGGCAGTAAGATGCTCATGGTGCTTACGGAAGAGACTCAGTGACAGCAAACAGCAAATGGAGGCTAAGAGCTTTGGGACAGCATTATCTTGTGGACAGCTAGCTCATGCTTACAACGCAGCCCAGAAAAGTGAACCCAGCAAGGCACCTGCCTAGATGCCGCCTGTGCAGCAACGAAGGCTTGCAAGGAGCGCAATGCAGTGCAGCAGTTGAAGCAGTAGCCACCTTCTTAGACTTGGCCAGAGAAGCAGTCTGAAAGAGGTTGGTTGAGGCTGTTGCGCTCTCTCCGGACAGCATAAAGCGGCCAGGGGTGTCACCAGGCACGCCAGCAGCGCTGCTGTCGAACTTGACCAGGCGATATGACACGGCTGGGGCTTGGCCGGGCACCACAGGGCCTGCGCCCCCTTCCATGCTCACCCTATCAATGGGGTTTATAGGGGTGCTTGTCACCCCACTCTGCATTGCTTACAAAGCAACTTGAGAAGCATGACTAATGCAAAACATGAAAGGAACGCAGATGCTGTGCTGTTCATTGTAAGGACCGTGAGAGTATGAAGCAATGCATGGTAGTTCTGATTGACAGGAAGTGCAGCAAGGGTAAGCAGTCTGTTGCATCTGAAAGCAGAAACTGACTCTGGCTTGCAGGATATGTTGACTTTGCTTTGAGGAGTACAAGGAGAGCTATCTTGCCGCATAACAGGCTGCAAGTGTAGAACGCAGCACAGTGCTCAGCATGGAATGCTGAGCACTGTGCCAAGCAGTGTCCAGGTGCTCAAGAGCAATAGCAAAAGGAAAGCAATTTGGCAGTCTGGTGTCACAGGGGGGGCATCACAACAACTTAAGTAGTGCTGGTGATTTGCACTCTGCAATGCTGTACAGGACCAGCATCTGTGCTGCGGCAGGGTGAATGTATGTAGTATGCAACAATGCGCATACCCGCTTTGGAACAATGGCTGCCGCTGCAGCCTTCAGCGTTGCTGTGTGGCTTGCCTGGCCCTGTTCTGCACGTGCTTCCTCCAAAGAGTTGGGGGCACTTCGTCCCTTCTGTGGCGTGAACAGTACATCCTGCATACAACTCGGCCACTGCTGGGAAGATGTGATGCCTGTCATGGTTGATTTCAGATGACTTGCTGCAGACCACCAAGCAGCCCGCTTACATTCCCACATGATGCTCATACAAAGCAGGCTCACGAGCAGGTAGAGCAACCAGCAGCCTTGTGACTCTGCGCATTGGCTTGCCATCAAGCAGTCACACGATCACAGCGCAACCACAGGCGACAGCATGACACGACAAAAGTGGCAATACACATCTTAAAACTGCAGAGATGATGTGACTGATGACGACAACGAGCCAGGAACCTGCCTCGACCGTGGCCCTAGGGCTATTGGAGCCCATGAACTGCCCATTGTCCCGACCATCATTGTCCCGAGAGAACTCACTGGACACCTTGGGAGTGCAAGGGTTCACTGGCAGCCGAATGGTGAATGTGGACCCTTTGCCTGCAAGAGGGAATGCAATGACTGTCAAAGCTACTGAATGGCATCTGTTATGCACAGGAGGCAGCCCTCGTCACATGCAATGGGTGCTGTACATTACCTCTTGGATCTGTGAACACATCAAGCTGCTTGAGGGTTGCTTCACAGGAGGCCCACAAAGTCACGTGAAAGATGTGCCACATCAGACATGTTCTGCTCGCACAAAGATGCAACCATGAAAGGTGCAGAGTACACAGCAACTGCCTGCTACCTTTGACAGACTCCACATTGATGGTCCCGCCATGTGCCTCTATGAGACTCTTGGTGATGTTCAGTCCCAGCCCAGTGCCACCAAACTTCCTGGTTGCACTCATGTCACCCTGCAGTTTCATGCACACTTACCTACAAGGATCAGGCTATTCACACAGCTTCGCAGGACCACACAGAGCACCATGGACAGTATCACAAGACCAGAAGCAGAGTGCATGGTACCAAGGCTTGAAGGATGACAGCGCAGTCCTTGTTTGAGTGTGCTTGAGCATGACTAAGACAGGGTATCATCCCCAATGCATAGCTTGGCACCGATTGACGGCCATTGCTGGTGCGTCAGGACACTGTTTTGAGAGGCCAAGGCGCCGATAAGCAAGGCATCAAGCGTCTAGGCTATCACTGTGCAACAATGGCGATGAACAGGCCACGCGTCCTGAATGCAAACTTGGCTCTGCTGCAGATCAAGCTTGACTGATGCCTGCATGGTGACAAGCTGGCAATGCAGCTTCTAAGACACTTTCAGAAGCAATCACAAGCCACGATATGACACAGACATGCGATCCCATCTGTGTCCAGCATGAGGCCATAGCGATGTCAACAACAGCTTTGTGACAGCTCATCACACCTGACCAAATGCCTCAAAGATGAGCTTTTGCTTGTCCCTGGCAATGCCACAGCCTGTGTCCTCGACGCTGAGCTGGACCATGTCCATGCCTACGCCTGCTGCTGGCAAGGGCTTCACTGTGACTCGAATATAGCCCTCAGTTGTGAACTTCAAGGCGTTTCCCAGCAGGTTGAAGATGATCTGCAACATAACAAAAACACGCTTTGCATGGCATCTCTGGGCATGGCACAGTGATGCAATGAAATTGAATGTTGCAAGCAGCCAGGTACGAGATTTGTTGTTGTTCGGCAGCAATGCAGAGCCACTGATGCGTGCAGCCACACCAGCGCTGTTCAGTGCTGAGCAGGATGTGAAGAGATGAATGTAGCAGACCTGTGGAGGCAATCACCTCCTCTTTAAGTAATGCAGATGTGCTGCCATGCAGATGCTGCTTGACAGACGCATGCAGAGTGCATCACTGCAAGACACTGCTTTGCTGTATGCATTTTGTGCTCAGACAAAATTGAAACAAAAACGTGACTGGATTGATGACCTGGAGCAGGTGGCAGTATGATTGTAGATGTCAACATGGCTCATGTCATGTCACGTCTGTGATGTGTTGAAGGTGCCAAGCTTTAGATAGCATAACAATACATGAATAAGAGCAAGGTCAAGACACACCTGCACAATCCGGCTGCCATCTGCAATGATGTCTGGCGTGTCAGGATCTACAGCCCTTTCCAGAGCAACCTTCTTCTTCAGCAGATGCTGCACAGTGTCCAGCACATGGTCCAGCACCACTGTCATTCGCACCTGCACCAGAGAGCAGCCAGTGATTTGACAGATGTCAACCACCATACACCAACATGGCTACTGAAATGAGACTGGCTGGCAGCTGCCATACACCAACCATCGGCTGGGGAACTAGCAGGTCATGGTTGCTGCTGACCAAAACTGCCAATCTGCTGGCAGTTGAAGGAAACAAAGCAGCAAGACCGTCTTGAGTACACTAGGCGCGCTAGAAGGCAGCCAGGCTGGAAAAACAAGTTAATCCGCTGCAGAGGCAGTAGAGCACAGTGTCACAAGTTACAGCTTGCCTTTTCACGCTTGATGACAAGGCGACCCTTGGAGAAGGCTGCAGCGTCAAGAATGTCATTGATGATGTTTGCCAGGTGGTGCGAAGAGCTCTTGATGGTCTTGATGTAGTGAGTGCCCTTTTCGCCCAACTGCCAGGACCCACCTCGCAACATGGCCTCTGACAGGCCTGCACATGCCCCACGACAGTCAGCAATCCATGCATGTGATCTGCCAGGATCTGCCACTGGACTACAGCACAACTACTTCTCTGCCAGGCAGGGCATAGTCAGCTTTTGGTACAACACAAGCCAGACAACCAGTAAAGGTATCACAGGAGTTGTCAGTATATTGTGAGATAACAAAGCAGCTCCTGTACATCATTGCTGAACAGACAAACAAATGATTAGAGGAACAAATGACCATTCAAGTGGTTGAGTGAGTGAGTGAGTGAGTGAGTGAGTGAGTGAGTGAGTGAGTGAGTGAGTGAGTGAGTGAGTGCATGCGTGGCCAATCCATGCAGCCTGCTGTCAGGCATGGAAATGGAGCATACCTATGATGCCATTCAATGGTGTCCTGAGCTCGTGAGAGACCATGGACAGAAACTCTTCCTTGGCCTGCATGCTGACCTTTAAGTCCTCAATTTGCTTCAACCTGTAGCACACCAGATCTCACACATGGACACAACACGACGTCAACGTGATGTCCAACAGGTAAGGGTGTTTTGTGCAAAAGACTTCCTTGCAATCAAAGCTAGCCTGCCCTGAAGCGACGCTTTGCAAGTGCTCACGTCACTCAAGACACAGGCAAAGATCATGCTCAAAATGCAAACTATTCTGTCAAGGCAATTGAGCTGACAGCTCTTTTCAATCCCTCAACGTCTGTTTCATTTCAGAAATGTCATCCCTACACTGGAATTCTAAACTCAGAAAGGTCTTAAGACAGTAAAAACGTGTCTCTTCATTGTGGAGATGGTGTAGAATGTCAGTAGTACCTGTCCTTGTGCTCCTGAGCCTCTTTGGCCAAAGCCCTCCGCTGAGCAATGGTCACAAAGTTGCCATACATCACAGAGGAAGAGAACAGCACCTGCAACAGCAGGCTACTTCTGTGTACGAAAGGGCATGCAGCATTGCATTAGTCACACACAACAATAAAGTCTTAGCATCAGCAGCTTGAGGAGCAAGTAAAAGTCATGCAATGCAAGACATGTAGACATGACGAAGTCAGCAGTGCTGGTACACATTCCTGAGGGTACCTTGGCAGAAAAGTTTGCCAACATGTTGCCCAGCTCAGCTCTGTAGATGCTCAGCATGCCCAGCTCTTGCCCAAACCACACAACAACAAAGGCAGACCAGATGACGACAGTTCCATAGTAGATGAAGAGCAAGCCTTGCCGCTGACTGGCATCAGCAGACTCTGTGATAGCACTCTGCAGCATCTTGCCCATGGAGTAGATGACATAGCAGTATGCCACCATGCAGTAGAACATCCACACCCCTGCAAAGCATATGATGTGTTGCAAGCTTGTCTTACACCCAACAGGAAATACACCAAAAGTGATGCTTGCTGAGTTGTGTATGGTTGCACGGAGGCTAATCAAGATGAATGCAGGGCACCTGTACAGAGGTGACATTAATGTGCTCATGTGACTGCTTTGCTGCACATGCAAGCATGTGTGAATAGATGATTGAATGCTGTGTGCTGCTAATTAAAGCTTTACTTTGACATTTGAAGCAAGAACAAATGTGCACATGCTTGTGAGCCTCACATTTCCAAGGGGACGGCGCAACTGATGAAAGTAACCCTGTCAGGATGACGCTGAACTGGCACAGCACAACTGTTGCCACTTGTGTTCTTGTGAAATCAGAGATCTTAGACACAACGTAGATCAAAGTTGGTGTGGTGACCATCCACTGAGTGTATCGTGAGATGACCAACCTGCAAAATGATGCCATTGGTAAGCTGTAAGCAGATGATTGCGTGAACCTTTATTGGGCAAAAAAGCTTTCAACTTACGGGTTGCCTGCATAGTCCAATATGATGGCTCCGTTTCCAGTAGCCAACAGCAAGTCAACATACGCTGAGAGTCCCTTGATGAAGCATGACACCAAAGCCAGCTGCTTTTTGGTGGAGCCAGCTTCATATATCAGAGCGCAGCAGTTTTGTACAAAGGCTGAGAAAAACGCAGCAGCGCTGACAAAATAGAACAGCTTGGGCACTTCGTGATATAGAAGAACAGCAGCTTCAGTTTCACTGGATAATGATAGCTGTGATCGGACTGCCTGCCCGCTTGCAGCAAACAAAACACTGGCAACCCTGCACACCAGCATGCTGTGCACGTCAGGCGCTGCTGCTGGCTCATGATCTGGCGCGCCGAAAGAGAGGAGCCACCAACTTACAAGACCCAAAGAAAGGCAGACGCCAGCCCAGTCTCAGCCTCTTCAGCTGGAGTACTGTCAGGGGATGGGGTTGGTTGCGGTTCCAGGAGGGGCTTCGTCTCCTCAATCGTTTTCACCGTCGACCGTTGGAAGGTGCCTGAATTTCTTGCCATCTCTTGACAAGCACGTTCAACCGTAACACAGAACAAGCAGGCGACCTGAACTTGTTGAGTCAAAGTGGTTTAGCTGTCATCAAGACACCATACTTGCAGACTCAAGAGAGCCAGACCGCCCTGGACAGGCAGCGTGTACCCTGATTGTACAGCTCATGCTGAAGACGAGGGTGGCCCGGGTTCGACCTCTACTGCGAAGTCGTGCTCTTTTGACTCAGATTTCAATCAGATCTGCTTCGTGATATCGCGATTACGAATTTGGAGAAGAAGAGGTATGGAAACTTCCAAAATGACGCAACCAGCATTCACACTAGAGTTTACATGTTGAAGGCAGGCAGGCGTGTAAACAGGACAGACAGGGACAGTATTAGATTGAGACCCACGAACGTACTCGAATCCAACGCACTGCAGTTCAAGTCACGTTCCTGCTCGGTCGATCTATACCCTGTTCACAAGCTTCTGATCTCCGCGTAATTCGTAAGCTGGTGTTACAAGAGAGTTGGCAAAGCATGGCAGACGACGACTTCAACTTTGACTTTGAGAACAGCCTAGAGCCTCCTCAGGCAGCACAGCAGGTAAAACAAAATTAGCTTTCTTTGCCACTTGATGTTGTCCAAGTGTCCGGTACTAACAATTGCAGCAACCAATTGCGGTATCGTCATACAGGGTGGGGCACAGATAGCCCCAGACTTACCTCCCGGTGCCCCAATTGGTCAGTCATTAGGGAACTACAAGAAAAACTACAGACAGGTGAGAGCTAGTGCAAAACAGTGCCCCTTGCTTTTCTCTGGACGCAAAGTAAGTAGACATACCTAACGGGTTTAGCTACCAGGAATTGATACTGACAGAGCTGTCGGTTTGCAGACAGTCTGTACCTATTGGCTCAAAGGGCTTTGCATGAAGGGAGACACCTGCGGCTTTTTGCACGAGTTCAATGCAGAACGCATGCCTGTTTGTAGATCACTACTGAAATATGGCGTCTGTAAGGAGCCAGACTGCCCATACAAGCACAGTCTGACTGACATCAAGGTGCGTTTGTCTGACCTGTGCTGCTCTGAAAGCGATGTTGGTCATGCTGCATGGAATAGCATCAGACTGACAGTGCTTTTTGCGTCTGACAGGAATGCAATATGTTCAAGCTAGGATTCTGCGTGTATGGTCCTCAATGCAGATATCGACACACACGAGTTTCGGGCCCACCGCCAGACCCTTCGACATTAGAAGCAGCAAAGCCGCGAGACTTCAGAAACATCAACGTCGTCGTAAATTCTGTCAACACAGGCATTGCATCCAATGACAGACCTGGGTCGACAGCTGGCAGGGGCCGGGGCCAGGGCAGGTGTGTGTGATGCAGCCCTTGCTTGAAGCAATCGTGACCAGACCAAACCTTGTAGTTTGTACTGATCATGGCAGTACACTCACTGTGTCGATTGTTATGTGTCCTACCACAATTGCAGTCCTTCATTTGCTCAGAAATCTGCATGGTGATGCTCTGAAATGTTGTGTCCTTTTGCAATGATCTGTTAGACAGTACTGGCCAACAGTACTGGCCATGTCATGCATGCTGTGAGAATCTCTAGTATCAATGTGTTGCAGGCATGGTGGTGGCGGTCGTGGCCAGATGATAGCCAATGGTCATGACAACTACAACGGCCCACGGCAAATTGCAGACAGGCCGTGGGAAGGATCCAGTATGCAAGGAGGCCCAAGGTGGCCCCAGCCACCCACTCAACATCCCCCTGGTGCCCCCATGCAGAGTGGCACTGGCATACTGGCAGCTGTTGGTCAGCAGGTGAGTGTCAGCATCCTCTGACTGGTCTACCTGTTGCTGGTATTGCCTTGTTGCTGAGGCCACTGTCTTTCTCTAATCTGCTGAATGTCTATGTTGTGGCTGCAGGGTTTGCCGTATGGGTTTTGAGAGACGCGTTCTGACAAGAAACTAAAGTACCCTCTTGTTCATTCATCAAGCAAAAGCTCCTAGTGCACAAGTTCAGCACGCTTTGGCACCTGGCACTGTACGAAGCAAGCACTCAAGCTCCTTCCAGCCAATATTTGATATTAGAAGCACCTTGGGGCAGCTGCTATTCTTTTTGCACCTGAGTCCAGAAGCCAAAAGCGGCACTACTCAGCATCATCATCAAGCACCACAGCGCATTGACGGCTTTTGATCAAAGCTACAAGCGAGACATGATTTCCAGCTTGTCTTACACCCTGAGACAGTCTGAAATACGGGATGGCAGAAATGAATGAGGAGACTGTCTGACTGATTCAGACATGAAATGAATCCTTGCTTATGGACAACCGTTTATTACTTTGGTCTGTGTAAAGTTAGTACTTCCTGAGCTTGAACAAAGACACGTACACCTCTGTTGCACACTGAGCTCATAAGTCATTTGTGTGACCATGCTACTGCTTTCGACACTGCCCATTTAAGTACATGCAGCATCATGGTACACACTCATTATCCATACATACTGTGCACATGTGTCCTTTGGTTTGTGCATCTAAATTTATGCACTCTAAGCAGTGCTCCCATGTGAATGACCAACAGTATTGTTTGTTTGGTTAACAAGCTGCCCTGCAGATGTTTGCTGATTTTTAGACTGTGATCCTAGACACCGTGTGAACTCCACATGTGCTGTTTGCATGCTGTCTACTATAGTCTTGAACAAGAATTCAACCCCACAAGTTGACAGTGTAGAATAGGCTAAGTTTGCATGTCATATTGTTTTAATTTAAAAGGGAATTAGGTAAAAACTGGGGGGAACTTGAAGGGTTTTTCCCGCATTCAAAGGTTGAGTTTTGCACTTGGTATGCAGATGCGTAATGATCAGGTGTGTAAGTTGCAGTTGCTATGAAGCATCAACGACTTTGATCTAGATTTGTCAACTGCACAAACCCTGAGTAGCCTGATTGTTGAAAGTGTGAGCACTTAGCAATATCCAGTCACACCATTCATGGACAGATTACTCATCAGGTAGTTAGTAATGGTTTCATAAGCCGCGTTCCTTAGCCAGCGGCCTGTTACTCTGTACATATGT
>JAABUK010003921.1_pt1 | contig 24694 bp, 26 predicted proteins | sample 5559141 | NCBI WGS metagenome assembly JAABUK01 (sample SAMN10711869, study PRJNA513367) | rock metagenome | isolation source: Antarctica rocks | place: Antarctica: Victoria Land, Pudding Butte nord | collected 2016-01-03 | reverse complement strand
CGCCGAACTCCGACTCGACCGCGAGCGCGTCGGTTCACTCACCGATCTCCGCCGATGAGCAGCCCAGCTGCCCCAACCCGATTCACGGCCCAGACGCACTGCTCCTCGGAAGGATGAGAGATGGCCGATCCCAACGCCGATCCGGCGGTCAGTGTCTGCTTCAAAGTCGAGATCGACGCGTGCCCACTCGGGACCTTCACCGCCTGCGAGGGAATAGGTGTCGAGGTGACCATGGAGCAGCGGGAGGAAGGCGGCAACAACGCCTTCATCCACCAGCTCCCGGGCCGGATGAAGTACACCAACGTCAAACTCACCCGGCCGGTCAACGCCGACACGGCGAAGGTCGCCGCCTGGTTCGCGAAGATGTCCGGCACCCCCGCGCGGACGACGGCCCGTATCGTCGCGATGACACTCGACAGCCACGAGGTCTGGAAGTGGACCCTGGCCGGAGTGCTCCCGGTGCGCTGGCAGGGCCCGTCGATGTCGGTCGAATCGGCCAAGGTGGCCACCGAGACCCTCGAGCTCGCCCATCACGGCTTCCTGGCGGGCTGACCGATGGCCGCGAAGTTGGAGAAGGCGCGCATCGTCTTCCTCGAGTCGTCGAAGAAGGGTCCGGGCGGGCGCACGTCGGTCAACCGGCGCAGCGAGCTCGAGTTCGGGTTCAACCCGAAGGAGTACACGATCGCGAAATCGGCCGAGTGGAAGCGCACCCCGGCCAAGGGCGCCACCCAGACGGCGATGCCTGAATTCGTCGGCGCACAAGGGCGGACGCTGACGCTCCAGCTGTTCATGGACGCCTCCCTCGACGCCGGCAAGACCGTGGCCAAGGACGTCGAACCCCTGATGGCCTGTCTGGTCCCGCTTCCCGGCTCGATCCCGAAGCAGAAGCCACTGCCGCCGTTCGTACAGTTCGTCTGGGGGCCGTCGGTCTACTTCAACGCCTACCTGAAGAGCGTCAGTGCGAAGTTCACGATGTTCCGGCCGGACGGCACGCCGATCCGCGCCGCCTGCCAGGTCAGCTTCGAGGAGGTCCCGAACGGACCGCGCAACCAGAACCCGACGTCGGGGGCGTTGGAGGCTACCCGGAGTCACACCGTGGTCGCTGGCGACAGCCTCGCGTCGCTGGCCTACATCGAGTACGGCGACCCGACTCGCTGGCGTGTCATCGCCGCGGCGAATCGCATCGACGACCCGATGCACCTGCGACCGGGTCGGAGCCTCGTCATCCCGGCGTCCGCCGAGCCCGCGACATCCGAGCCGACAGCGGCCCCTCTCGTGGCCCGGGGATAAGGGCCTCCGGGATGTCCGAGCAGCAGCAGGCGAGCAACAACTTCCTTGTCACCGTGGAGGCGTCGGGCAGCGCGACGGAACAGTCGACGACGGCGATTACCATCGCCTTCGCCACGTCGTCCGGAAGGGCTTGACCGCCTTCTCACTGACCTTCCGGGACCCGGCCCGCTCGGTTCTCGCCGACGGGAAGTTCAGCATCGGCGCGAGGGTGAAGATCGGTGTCACCAGTGCGGCGGACCCCGGCAAGCCCTTGCTGAGCGGTGAAGTGACCGCGCTCGAAGCCGAGCACGACCCGGGCGGCACCTACACGATCGTCCGCGGGTACGACCAGTCGCATCGGCTCCTACGGGGACGCCGGACCGAGACCTACAGCGATGTCACCTACGCCGACGTCGCGAAGCAGGTCGCCCAGCTCGCCGGGCTGACTCCCGGCATGATCGATACGACACCGACGACCCATCCCCATGTGGCACAGGGCAATCAGGCCGACTGGGATTTCCTCTGGGGCCTCGCGCGTGAGGTCGGCTACGAGGTCGGAGTCGCTGAGGGCAAGCTGAACTTCCGCAAGCCCGTTCCCGCCGACGGCGGACCGGCCGCCGGCACGCTGACGACGACCAACCCGCTGCAACTCTCACTCGGCACCAACCTGTTGAGCTTTCGTGCCGTCGTCACCGCCGCCGAGCAGGTCAACCAGGTCCAGGTCCGCGGCTGGGACGTCGCCCAGAAGCGGTCAGTGGTCGGTGTGGCCCCGGCCGCGGCGGGCAGCGCCGAACTCAGCCTGACGCCAAAGGAGGTGGCGACGAAGTTCGCCGCTCCACCCTATGTCGGCGTCGATGTGCCGTACCGGACCCAGGCCGAGGTGGACACGGCCGCGAAGGCGGTGGCCGAGCAGATCGGTGGCGCCTTCGCGGAATTCGAGGGGGTGGCCCGCGGAAACTCTGCGCTCAAAGCGGGAAGCGCCATCAGCCTCGCGCTCGTCGGCGCGCCCTTCGACGGGAAATACACGTTGAGCGCGGTTCGCCACCTCTACGACTCGGTCACCGGCTACACGACCGCGATCACCGTCAGCGGCCGTCAGCAGCGCTCGCTGCTCGGCCTCGTCAACGGCGGTCGCGGTGCGAGCGGCAACCCCGGCACGCTGCCCGGCGTCGCACCCGCCCAGGTCACCGATGTGCACGATCCCGACGACATGGGTCGGGTCAAGGTCAAATTCCCCTGGCTGTCCGACACCTACGTCAGCGACTGGGTCCGGGTGGTGTGCCTCGGCGCGGGGGCGAACCGGGGCGGTATCTGGCTACCGGAGGTCAACGACGAGGTGCTGGTGACGTTCGAGCAGGGCGACCTCCGGCGGCCCTACGCCCTCGGCGGGCTGCACAACGGCATGGACCGTCCGAAACTCGGCGAGGGTCTCGTGGACGCGTCCAGCGGTGCGGTGAGGAGGCGCGGGTTCGTGTCCAAGAAGGGGAATTCGCTGCTCTTCTTCGACGACGACGCCGACAACGGCATCGCCGTCCTCACGGGTGACTCGAAGCTGCGCGTTTCCCTCAACGGGGGAACGTCGACCATCAAGATCTCGAGCAACGGCAAGGTCGAGATCGACGGCGACGGCGACATCCTCATCAAGGCCGGCGGCAATCTCACCCTGCAGGCACAGGCGAAACTCGCCCTGTCCGGCGCGCAGGTCTCGATCAGTGGCTCCGGCCCGGTCGAGGTCAGCGGCACCCCGATCAAGCTCAACTGAGAAGAGACGAGACAGCAGATGGGTACCCCGGCAGCGGTGGCAGGTGACCAGATCACCGGCATCTGCATGATGCACCTGATTCCCAATCCGGCCAGCGGAATCCCACAACCCGGCCCGCCGTTCCCGTTCAGCGCGCCGCTGACCGTCGGCCTCGCGACCCGCACGCTGATCGCCGGCAAGCCGGCCGCGACCGTCGGCTGCTCGGGCATGAACACCCCGCCACACGTCGGCCTGCACCCCGCGGACGCGTTCATGGCCCCACCCATGCAGCTCGGCCAGGTGGTCGCCGGGTCGACGACCGTCCTGATCGAGGGCAAGCCCGCCGCGACGACGGCCTCGAGCGTCACCATCTGTGCCGGTATGGCCGGCACCCTGGCGGGCACGGCCACGACCGTGCTGATCGGCTGACCGGCATGGCCATCGAATCGATCGGCGTCGGCTGGGCCTTCCCCCTGCGCGTCGGCGCCACCGGCGGGATCGGGCTCGTCCGCGCCGACACCGAGATCGAGGAGAGCATCCGGCTCATTCTCGGCACCGCGTTCGGCGAGCGGCCGATGCGCCCGGACTTCGGCTGCGGCATGCACGAGCACGTCTTCGACTCCCTCGACGCGACCACCGCCGGTCTGGTGTCGTATGAGGTCCAGGCGTCGCTGATCCGCTGGGAGCCGCGCATTGACGTGACCAGCGTCGACGTGAACTACGACGAGAACAGCCAGGCGACCATCTACATCGACATCAACTACACGGTGCGCGGCGACAACGACCCGCGCAACCTCGTGTTCCCGTTCTACGTGATCCCCGCCGACGGGGAGGGATGAGCCATGGGTCTACCTGCACCCAATCTCGACGACCGCCGCTTCCAGGGTCTCGTCGACGACGCAAAACGCCTTGTCCAGCAGCGTTGTCCCGAGTGGACCGACCACAACGTGTCCGACCCGGGGGTGACGTTGATCGAGACGTTCGCCTACATGACCGACCTGCTGCTCTACCGGCTGAACCGGGTCCCGGACCGGATCTTCCTGTCCTACCTCGATCTTCTCGGTGTCCAACTGTTCCCGACGGCGGCCCGGGTCGACGTCACGCTGCGGTTGTCCGCGCCACAACCGCAGCCGGTCGCCGTCCCGACCGGCACCCAGGTCGCGACGATGCGCCAAAGCAGCACCGGCGGCGAGCCGGTCGTGTTCAGCACCGTCGACGCGTTGTCGATCATTCCGTGCTCAGCGGCCGCGCTGGCGGTTCAGCCGGCCGGCCAGGCCGTGGTCGACAAGACCGGCAGTTTCTCTACCAGGCAACCGTTCGAGGCGTTCGCGAGCCCGCCGCAACCCGACGACGCGCTCCTCGTCGGCTTGTCCAACGCGGTGCCCAGGTGCCTCGTCGTACTCCGCGTCGACTGCGACATCGAAGGCCGCGGCGTCGACCCCCTGCGCCCACCGCTGGTGTGGGAGGCCTGGACCGGGCACGAGTGGGAAAGCTGTGAAGTCGACCTCGACGAGACCGGCGGGCTGAACCGTGCCGGCAACATCGAACTGCACGTTCCGGCCGGGCACGTCGCGTCGAACCAGGGCGGCCGCCGCGCCGGCTGGCTGCGCTGCCGGGTGGTCGCCGCCTACGCGGGTCAGCCCACCTACAGCGCGCCGCCGCGGATCAAAGACCAGCAGGCACACACGATCGGCGGGACGACGTCCGCGGTGAACGCCGAGGTGATCACCGGCGAAGAACTCGGGACCTCCAACGGCGCACCAGGACAGCGATTCCCGTTGATGCACGGCCCCGTCGTGCAGCCCGACGGCCCACTGATCCTCGAGGTCGCCACCGCCGACGGGTGGCAGCAATGGCAGGAGCGGGACGCGTTCGCCGACTGCGGCCCGAACGACCACGTCTTCACCATCGACGAGACCACCGGCGACGTGATGCTGGGTCCGGCGGTCCGGCGGTCCGCGAGCCCGACGGGTCGTTGCGGCAGTACGGCGCCGTCCCGCGCAAGGATGCGGTCCTGCGGTTGCCGACCTACCGGACCGGGGGCGGGCGGCGCGGCAACGTCGCCCGGCACGCGATCAGCGTCCTCAAGACCTCCATCCCCTACATCACCGGCGTCGACAACCGGCGGCCCGCGGCCGGTGGTGTGGACGGGGAGGACGTCGAGTCGGCCAAGCTCCGCGGACCGCTCCTGCTTCGTACCCGCGACCGGGCGGTGACGTCGGAGGACTACGAGCAGCTGGCGCGGCAAGCGGCGCCGGAAGTGGGCCGGGTGCGCTGCGTGCCGGCCGGCCCGGACTCCACCGGGGTGCGGTTGCTGGTGGTCCCGGCCGCGGAGGACGACGCCGAGGGACGGCTGGCGTTCGACCAACTCGTACCGGCCGACCAGACGCTGGCGGCGATCGCGAGCTATCTCGAAGAGCGCCGGGTGATCGGCGCGCGGGTCAGCGTCGAGCCACCCGTCTTTCAGGGCGTCACCCTGGCCGTCCGGATTCGCGCTCGGCCGCGGGCGAGTATCGACCGGCTGCACGACGACGCGGTCGCCGCGCTCTACCGCTACTTCCATCCGCTGCGCGGTGGGCCGGACGGAACCGGCTGGCCGTTCGGTCGGCCGGTCAACGTGGGCGAGGTCTATGCCGTGCTGCAGCGGCTCGACGGCGTCGAACTGGTTGACGAGGCCAGGCTGTTCCCGGCCGATCCGCTGACCGGTCGACGCGGTGACCAGACTCAGCGGCTGGTGCTCGACGAGCACGCACTGGTGTTCTCCTACGAACATCAAGTCCTTGTGCAGGGCAGCTCAGGTGGGCATGCGCGCGTCGATCCCCGGCCTGATATCACCGCACCCACTCGGTGCGACGCTCCCGGCGATGTACGTCGAGGACGATTTCACCCAGCGACTGACTGCAGCGCTCGACGATGTACTAGCGCCGATCCTTTGCACTCTGGACAATCTGGAGCACTATCTCGATCCCGCCCTCGCACCGGCGGACTTCGTCGAGTGGCTCGCGACCTGGGTAGGGGCAACGGTGGACGAGAACTGGCCGGATGGACGACGACGGGCTGCGGTGGCGCAGGCATCGTCGCTGCACCGACGGCGAGGGACGCTCAAGGGGCTGGAGGCGCAGCTCAGCCTGTTCACCGGCGGTGTGGCCGAGGTCGTCGACAACGGCGGGGTGGCGTGGTCCACGGCGCCGGGTGGCGCGCTGCCGGGCAGCGACGCCCCCGCACTGACCGTCCGGGTCCGTGTCGCCGATCCCACCTCGGTGGACGTCGACCGGATCGACACGCTCGTCGCCCAGGCGAAACCGGCGCACATCCCGCACTCGCTGGAAGTGACCGCCGCATGATCGTCTGCCGCAACTGTGGCCACAGCAACCCCGACGGCACGACCTGGTGTCAGAAGCCCGGCTGCGGCGCGTTCCTCGAGTTCGACGGTGACCCGCAGGCAACCCAGCAGGTGCCGGCCGTCACCGACGCCCAGAGTCTCGACCCGCAGCCGACGCAGCCGACGGCGACCGCGCCACCCGCATCATCGACTCCTGCGGCGCCGGCTGCCGGTCAGCGGGTGGCCGGCTCGCCCGCCCGGACCGCGACCAACACCGGAGCGGCCCGGCCGATGCTGCGACAGGTCCCACCGTCCGACTCGTCCGCGGACGCGTCCGCACCGGCCCGGCGTACCGGCGCCGCAACAGCCGACGGCACCCATTCCGGTTGCAGTCGCGAGTGACATCCCGCCGATCCGGCCGGGCGACATCATCTGCCCGGTCTGCGGGTGGGGCAACGAACCGACCCGGAATTTCTGCCGGCACGACGGTGCCGTGCTCCCGCACGCGGGTGGGACACCGCCCGGTGGTGTCTTGAAGGCAGGCGAACGGCCGGCCGCTGGAGGTGGCGGCGACCGCGGGATCCTGGTCGCGCTGGCCGTCCTCGCCGCGGTTGCCATCGCCGTCGTCGTCGGCGGGTACTTCTATCTGACCAATGGCCACAACGGCCCCGGTGGGGCAACCGGGGGCGCCAGCCCGTCGCCGACAGTGGCCGTGACCCCGGTCCCCACGGGTGTCGTCTCGATCGACAAGGTGAGCAGTTTCGCCACTTACAAAGGCGTTCCCCGTCCACCGAAGACACTTCTCGACGGCAAGGCATCGACGTTCTGGTCGGCCAGTTACCACGACAAGACGCCGTGGATCCGCTTCGGATTCAGCAAATCGCAGACGGTGCAGCGGATCGACATCATCAACGGCGCCGCCGGCAAGGGCTTCCTCGACCGGCCGAGCGCGAAGGATGTCACGCTGACGTTCCCCGACGGACGGTCACAGACAGTCCAGCTCAAGGACGAACTCGGTACGGTCCAGTCCGTGGTGATCGACGCACCCCACGCCGGCAAGTGGGTTCAGTTGTCGGTGAACAGCATCTACAGCCGCAAGTACGGCTCGAACGACATGTACCTGCGGACCTCGATCGCCGACGTGGCGTTCTTCAGCGTGTCGAACCCGTCGCCGTCGCCGTCGCCGTCGCCTACGTCCTGACCTGCGCGGTGGCGAGAATCGCCGCCGGGATGGTGACTCCGAGCTCGGCCAGCATCGCGTGGTAGCGGAGTTCGGCACGGGCGCTCGCCCCCAGGTCGTCGCTGCGCGCGAGCGACTCGATCAGCAACCGCCACAGGTCGTCCCGATAACGGTCGACGCGCAGCCCGACCTGGCAGGCTTGGGTGGCGTCGCGTGGCAACCCGGCCGCCAGTAGGAGGTCGGCCAGGGCTACGGCGGCGTCCACCAACTCGGCCCGCAGCGACTCCCGTCGGTCGGCGACCCACTCGGCGGTGGCATCGTCGGGCAGCAGGTCGCCGGTGTAGACGGCGAGCGCATCGGCCAGTTCACGTCGGCGGACAGACGGGTCGTCGGTGCGCCGTGCGGCGGCCAGTTTCTCGGTGAACGCGAGGATGTCGATGGTCACGGACTCGGGCGCAGCCAGCCGGTATGACGGGCCGGCCCGGACGACGAGCGGGTCGCCCACCATCGCGGCGAGGAACCGCCGAAGCGCCGAGACCGCCACGTGCAGGTTGTGCAGGCCGCCCTCGGCATCCGCGTTCGGCCACAGCGCCGCGATCAGCTCTTCGCGCGGGACCGGCCGACCGGCTGCGGCGGCCAGCACACGCAGCAGTTCCTGCGGTCGCGGCTTGAGGCCGGCGAGGTCCACCTCGCCGGCCGGGGCCCGCAGGACGAACCCGCCGAGGCAGCGGATGGTCGGGCGGATCGTCGTCGCCTGGTCCGTCGGGACGATCTCGCCCGCCCGGTCATCGGTAGTGGGATCGATCATGGCCGTGACGATCGCCGTGTGGGTGTCGGCCAGGACGTCCGAGCCCGTGTCGTCCGACGTGACACCGGAGCCGGTCGCGTCGGCGCCGGTGTTCGCCAGCAGCGCCGATCGCACGGTCGTCAGCGACACCCCGCACTCGGCGGCCAGTCCGCGGGCTTCAGGCTCGGAACCTAATGCCAGCGCGCCGAGCAGTTGCGCCCAGCGTGAGCCGGCGCTGCGTCCGGCCGCGCGTGCCCGGGCAGGGAGGTCACTCGAGCGATCGTCCAATCTGGCGGCCCCCACCGCACCGATCCCGATCGCCATCGCCTCGAGGACACCGGCGCCGAGGTCGCGCAGGCGATGCTCCGCGCCCGCCGCGACCGGCCGCGGGTCGGTGCCGTCGCGGAGGTCCGCGACGCTGTGCAGCAACGCCACCAACGCCGCTCCCCAGGTGTCGGCGACCGCGTCGCAGGCAGCTCCGATTGCCACCAACTCCGCCCGCCGTACCGGTCGCGCGCCGGCCGCGGCGGCGGCACGCAACTGCCGGCCGAGCCAGGTCAGGCCACCGTCCTCGGCCTGTCGCGCGCTCAGCAGGAGCGGAGCGGTGGCCTGCTCGCCGCCCTCCAGCAGCACAGCCACGGCGGTGGCCAGAGTGGCCGCAGCCTGCACCGGCGCTTCCGCTCCGGGGTGGGCCATCAGCTCCGACAAGGCGAGCCGTGCCGCCGGAAGCTGTCCATAGAGCAGCCGGATGAACGCCCGTACGAGCCGGTCCTCTGGAGCGTCGGCGCTGTCGTGGGCGAGCAGCGCGGACAGCGGATTGCGCCGCAGCGCGGCCCGCAGGGGTGCGGACCAGTGCGCGGTCGGAACCGGCATCGTCGATTCCCACATCGCCGCGACGTGGCGTGCGCGACGGGCGACCTCAGCGGCTCGCAGCGCACCGAACTGGCCCTCGGCGCGCTGGTAGGCGCTGATCGCCGCCGCCAACCGGCCGTCCGCCTCGGCACGACGCGCACGAGCGAGGACGAGCCACGGGTCATGGTCGGCCATCTCGGCCGGCAGCATCTCCAGCCAGTTCCCCGACTCGGCGCCGAGCCGGGCGCCACGGTCGCCGAGCAGCCGCCTGGCGTCGGCGCTCCGGCCGGCCCGGCTGTAGGCCAGCAGCGCCTCCGGAACCGCGCCCGCGTTCTCCAGCAGCTCACCCGCGCGTGCGTATCGACTGAGCGCCTCGGTTGGCCCGACCGCGCCCAGCAGCAGCGCCTCGAGGTGCGAGCGGAGCACTTCGTGGACCCGGTAGGCGTCCGGTTCGTCCAGCGGCATCAGGAAGAACTGCCGGCGGGCGACCTCGTCGAGGAGCTCGAGGCTCCCGGTCGTGTCGCGGAGGCGGTCGCACAACTCGGGGCTCAACCGGCCGAGGACCGACGTCTCGGTGAGGAAGGTCCGAAGGTCGGGTCGCATGTCCTCGAGGACGTTGTGCGCGAGGTAGGCACGGAGCAGCCGGGACCCGCTCACCAGCGAGGAGACCGCGCGTCGACGTTCGGCGACCGGCTTGCCGACGGTGGCGAGGTGGAAGAGTTGCAGGCCCGCGGCCCAGCCCTCGGTCCGCCGGGACAGCTGTGCCAGCTCCTCGGGCGGCAGTGATTCGCCGTAGACGGAACCGAAGAGCTGCTCCACCTCCCACGACCGGAATCGCAGGTCGCCGGCGTCGAGTTCGAGCAGGTCGACGGCGATCCGGAGCCGCGACAGGTTGAACGCGGGCGCGCGGCGTGATGCCGACAGGATGTGCAGGCACGGTGGGGCGAGTTCGACGAGGCGTTCCAGCTCGGCTTCGGCCTCGGTGTCTTCGAGCATGTGCAGATCGTCGATGACGAGCAGGACGGTCGGTGCGGCCGATCCGTCGAGCGCGTCGACGAGGCTCTCGACGTCGGTCTGGTCCGCGATCGGCTGGTTCAGCACGTCGCCGAGCGCTCGGGCCAGGTAGGCGATCATCACCGCGGCATCGCCGTCGGTGGCCTCGGCGCGGTACCACGCGACCGGGATGTCGACGCTGCTCGCGTACTGCGCCAGCGCAGTCGTCTTGCCGGCGCCGGGGGGAGCCAGGACGAGGCCGAGTCGGTGGTCCCAGATCCGGTCGAGGGTGAGCAGCACGCGCTCTCGGGTCAGTCCGCGGATCGTCGGGATGCGCATCTTCGCCGAGGCGAGCGGCCGCATCGTCCCGGCCATGAACAAAACCTCCCGCGACGTCTCATCGACTGTGGTTACCGACAGTGTGAGACGTGGGGCGGCGCCAGGATACCTATCCGGCTGCCTCCATCCGCGGCGTTACCGGCGGATGACGTGCCTTTTCGGGCACGCGGCGTCAATTCTTCACCGTTCCGGGGGTGCCGCGACACCCGTGCCCCCTGTACGAGCCCGGTACTAGGGGCGTGGCGCTACCAGCCGGCGGACCGCCTCTTCGAGGCCGTCTTCCCCGTCGGCATCGACCTGCGGCCCGTGCGCGGCGTCGAGGATGTCCGCGTGGACCAGTGCCAGCACGTGCCGCAGGATCACGTCGGCCGGCATCGAGTCGTCGATCACGCCGGCCGCCTGCGCCGCCGCCACGGCCTGCGCCTTGTGATCGCCCGAGGTCTGTGCGACGGGCAGCAGCGCGATCCGGCCGGGCCGCTCGAGGCTGTGCCACAAGACGAGTCGGACGAGGTCGGGATGCGCGCTGTTGAAGGTCCGCAGCCGGCGCGCGTAACCGGGGAGGTCGTCGGCGTCGAACGGAACCGAGTCGAGGAGCAGCGCGAGGTTGGCCTCGAGGGTCGCATCGAACAGCTGCTCCTTGCCGCCGACGTAGGCGTAGATGAGCTGCTTGTTGGCGCCGGCCCGCTCGGCGATGCGGTCGATCCGGGCGCCCGCCAGCCCGTGGGCAGCGAACTCCACCGTGGCGGCGTCAACGATGCGCTGTCGCGTTGCCGCCGAGTCCCGGATCACCGGCGCAGCGTATCGGCGTCCCGCCGCCGGCGACTGGGACGACGGGGACGACCTCGACGCTGTGCTCAGGAGCTCGACACCGGGATGTCGACGCCGGTGAGGCTCGCAGCGGTCACCCAGAGCCGCTGCGCCACCGCGTCGTCGCGCATGTATTTGTTGAGCTTGACCGCGCCGGTCGGACCGACGAGACCGAACCGTCCGGTCGGGCCGTAGTAGCCGCCGTTGCGCGCGTCCGGACTGGTGGCGGCGAACAGCATCGGCTCGGTGCCCTGCTCAGGCTGCTGGTGCGGGAGCAGCCTCGCGCCGACCTCGAACAAGCTCCGCCGCGGCTTGGCACGGCCGAGGTTGGGACCGGCACTCTGCAAATTCGTGATCGTGAAGCCCGGGTGCGCGGCGTTGCTCACGAGCGACCACCCGTTCCGAGTCGAGAGCACGGCAAGGTGACGGGCGAGCATGAGATCGGCGAGCTTCGACTGCGCATACGCCCGGTTGGCGGTGTATTTGCCGGTGGCCTGGAGGTCGTCGAAGCGCATGCGACCCTGGGCCGCGAGGCCGCTGCTCATCGTCGTGACGCGCGCGCCTCGGGTGGCGAGCAGCGTCGGGAGGAGCCGGTTCGTGAGCGCGAACGGGCCGAGGTAGTTGGTGGCGAACTGCAGTTCGTACCCGTCGACGGTCTGCATCCGCTGCGGGACGGCCATGACGCCGGCGTTGTTCAAGAGGATGTCGAGGGTGGCCGACGTCGCCACGAAGCGGTCGGCGAAGGCGTGTACCGAGCCGAGGTCGGCCAGGTCGAGCTGCGCCACCTCGATCTCGGCACCGGGGGTGGTTTCGAGGATCTCGGCGCGGGCGGTCTCACCCTTGGCCGGCGTCCGTACCGCCATGATCACGCGGGCGCCTGCGGCGGCGAGCCGCCTGGTGGCTTCCTTGCCGGTGCCGCTGTTGGCGCCGGTGACGATGGCGAGCTTGCCGTGCAGATCGGGTACGTCGTACATGTGAACCTCCGTAGGTAACCAACTAGATGGTTACATCATGACACGGACGGGCCACCAGCACCAGACCCCTGCCCCCGCGAGAATCAAGAGCCGGCGGGCACGTATCAGGAACTGCCGCATCGACCCTTGGCCATACCGAGTCCGTACGAGCCAGGAGCTGCCGCCATGCCGCAACCGTCCGTGTCTACTGGGGCCGTAAGCGCGGCCGCACGCCGCTCAACTTCGACTGGCCCGACGTCAATCGCACATCCACGGTGCTGATCTCCGCTTGCGAGTGGCACACCGACGGGAACCGTGACCCGCAGGATCACGACTACACCCGGTTCGTCGGAGACGCCACGATTCGCGTCGACAACATCGCGCCACATGGGCCGCCCTCGGACCCGAACAACGGCGTGTCGTTCGTCGTCGAGGTCGACTGGGAAGACGCACTCCCGATCTGCACCGACATCACCTTGCTCGACGACTTCCCCGTCCAGTTCGTGCACCTGGAGAACGCGAGCGATACGTAACCGCGCTTGACGAACGCACCGACCTCGCGAGTGAGGTGGCGCGAGTCAGGGTTCGACGGTCCCCGCGGGGGAGGGACCGTCGAACCTCGACACGGCTCAGGTCGTGCGGTCGGGATCGCCGATCAGCAGCTGCGTATCGAACGTCACGCGCGTCCACGACTCGGGAAGAGGTCCGTCGACACGACCCAGCCGATATTCGCGGCGGCGATCGTCGACAGGTCAGCCGCTTCCGCATCGGTGTCGGGTGGGCGCCCGGCTGACGCGTCGTCGAGTATGACCACGTCAAACCCGTAGCGCACGGCACCGAGCGCGGTCTGCGTGACGCAGCCGTAGCGGGCCAGCCCCGCGACGAACACGCGCTTGAACCCACGGCCGTTCAGGTAGTCGCCGAGTCCGGTGCGGGTGTCGAGATCGTTCTCCCAGAACGCGCCGGAGGAGTCGACCTCAGAGCGATATCCCTTGCGGAACACGAGTTCCGCCTTGTCCGGCTCGAGGTCGGGATGGAGCTGGGCGCCGACGCTTCCCTGCACGCAGTGGTCGTTCCAGACCCGCTGCTGACCGTAAGCGACGTCTACGGTGTCCCCGTGGCGTGTCCCCGGATGCGCGCTGGCGAAGGAGACATGGCCGACCGGATGCCAGTCGGTGACGACGATGATGTGGTCGAAGCGTTCAGCGGTCGTGTTGATCGGCTCGATGACCGTCTCGGCGCCGGGTATCGCCATGCTGCCGGTCGTGAAGTCCACCTGAACGTCTACGACGAGAAAAACGTCGTGGGGTCCGATCTCCATCTGGTCCCACTCCCGCTCGTGAGGCGATCGCACCGTCTGCACGTGCGTCCAGGGAACCTAGGGAATCGCGGATTACGAACAGACGACGTTGCGTCACATGGCGGTGATCGGCGGCGGCTGACGCGGGGCCGAACTCCGTTAGCCCGCACAGTCCGTCGGCTCGCGAGACCTGTCACCCCGCGAGACCCTGTCACCCCGCGAGACTCTGTCAGCCAGCGAGAAAGGACAGTCGGACCTCACGATCGGGGTTGTCGACGTTCAGGTCCACCAGGCAGATGCTCTGCCACGTGCCGAGCGCGAGCCGACCGGCGAGCACCGGCACCGACGCGTACGGCGGGATCAGGGCGGGCATCACGTGGGATCGACCGTGACCCGGCGAGCCGTGCCGGTGACGCCATCGCCCGTCGGCCGGGAGCAGGTCACCGAGCGCAGCCAGCAGGTCGTCGTCACTGCCGGCGCCCGTCTCGATGATCGCGATCCCGGCGGTGGCGTGCGGCACGAACACGTGCAGCAGACCGTCAGCCTCGTCGGCCACGAAAGCCGCACACTGCCGGGTCAGGTCGTACACGGCCTCGCGGCTGCCGGTTCGGATGCCGATCATCTCGCTGCGCATGGCCAGAGCCTCGCACGCGGCGACGAAACCGCCACCGGGGACTGGAGTCGAGGGCCGACGAATCGCCGTTATCCCCAGCGCGACGGCAGTGTCTTCTCCCCTCGGTAGGTTTGGGATGCTAGGACCGGGAGCGGAGGCATCGGCGGATGAGCGAGAACGACACCATCAGGTCGGCGCTCGGGGCCGACACGTTCGCCCGCGGAGTCCGCTATGCGAGCTCGGGTGCCGTCCGCGAGATGACCGCGAGTGGCGACGGGCGACGGGTCATCGCCCGGGTCCAGGGCAACGCGCCCCAGGCCTACTCGACGATGGTCGACGTCCGCCGGGATGCGGCCGGCCGATTGACCAATGTCGGCGGCGTCTGCACCTGCCCGATGCGTACGAATTGCAAGCACGTCGCCGCCGCCGCGCTCGCGATCATCAGCGCGGCCGCCAAGGAGCGGGAGAAGGACGAGAACAGCTGGGAGCGCAGCCTCAACGCCATCCTCGGGACCGACCACGCGACGTCGACGGAGCGGGCGATCGGCCTCCAATTCGAGCTGATGACCGAAGCGGGGTTGAGAAATCTCGCCGGCCGATCCTCGTGGAGCTCCCGGCTGGCCAGGGTTGCGCTCCGCCCAGTCGTGCCAGGCGCAAGGGGTGGCTGGGTCAAGTCCGGCATCAGCTGGAGCACCCTGCACTACAACCAGGCCACCCGGTCCGTGCACGGGCGGCTCGTCGATGAGATCGCCCAGCTCCGTAGTGCCGATTCGGCCAACTACTACTACGGCCGCAACGACGGCTGGATCTACCTCGACGAGATCAGCCGACGGGTCTGGGCGGTGCTGGCCGAAGCGACGGCGGCCGGGCTGCCGATGGTCGATGCCAGCAAGGAGCGACGTCCGGTACGCATCTCGAGCGATCCGGCGCGACTCAGCCTCGACGCGACCAAGGACGGGCACGACCTCCGGCTCGAACCACAGATCAGGATCGGCGACGCGCTGCTCGACGCCAGGTTCGGCACCCTCATCGGCGAGCCGGCCCATGGCGTCGCGTCGCTGGTCCAGGCCGACGGCTCCCAGTCACTGCTGCTCGCGCCGTTCGATCCGCCCTTGACATCGCAGCAACACGCCGCTGCGGGCCGCGGGGTGCTGCGTATCCCGCCGGCCGCGGAGGCGAAGTTCCTCGACGACTTCTATCCGCGCCTCCGCCGATCGGTCACGGTCGCCTCGTCCGACGACTCGGTGAAGCTCCCCGAGCCGGAACCCCCGGTACTCGTGCTCACGATTCGGACGACGGCGACGCAGCTGATTCGGCTGAGCTGGCAGTGGGCCTACCGGGCGGCTGACGGCCGGCGGTTCGAGCCACTGCATCCCCCCAGCGGTGACACGACGTTCCGCGACGATGCGGCCGAAGCCGACGTCCTCGGTGCGGTGGAACAGGCACCGACGGTCGCGCCGATGCGGACGGTCACTCCGGCCGGGTCACGGCTGGCGGCGTCCGCGACGCTGGGGCAGGCCGACACGATCGCGTTCGAGCGTGACGTCCTGCCTGCCCTGCGCGAGATCGATCAGGTCGAGATCGACGCCGACGACCTCCCCGACTACCGCGCGGCGTCTGCCGAGCCGGTGGTGATGGTGACCGCGGATCAGTCCGGCTCGGGCAACGACTGGCTCGAACTCGATGTCACGGTCACCGTCGACGGGCACCAGGTCCCGTTCGACGAGCTGTTCGTAGCCCTGGCCCAGGGACAGGAGACGCTCATCCTGACCAGCGGCGTCTACTTCTCGCTCGACCAGCCGGTGTTCAGCCAGCTCGCCGCGCTGATCGCCGAGGCCCGTGCGCTGCAAGACCGACCCGACGGCCCGCTGCGGATCCACCCGATCCAGGCCAGCCTGTTCGACGAGCTCAACCGGCTGGGCGTGGTCAGCACGCAGGCCGCGCACTGGCAGCAGGTCGTCGCCGGGCTGGTTGCCGACGAGGCCCCGTCCGAACTGCCGCCGCCCACGTTGACCGCGAGTCTGCGTCCCTATCAACAGGCCGGCTACGACTGGCTGCGGTTCCGCTACGACTCCGGCCTGGGCGCCGTCCTCGCCGACGACATGGGTCTCGGCAAGACCATCCAGACCCTCGCGCTGATCTGTCACGCCCACGAGGGTTCGAACGCCGCCGCCCCGTTTCTGGTGGTGGCACCGACCAGCGTGATCCCCAACTGGGCCAGCGAATGCGCGAAGTTCGCACCCGAGCTCGAGGTGGTGACGATCGAGGAGACGACGCGTCGCCGCGGTCAGCCGTTGAGTGCGGTGACCGCCGGTGCGGACGTGGTGATCACGTCCTATGCACTGTTCCGGCTCGACTACGACGAGTACGAGGCGATCCCGTGGTCCGGGCTGGTGCTCGACGAGGCGCAGTTCGTGAAGAACCACAACGCGAAGGCGTACGGGTGCGCCAAGAAGCTGCCGGTGGCGTTCAAGCTTGCGGTCACCGGGACGCCGATGGAGAACAACCTGATGGAGCTGTGGGCGCTGCTGTCGATCGTGGCGCCCGGGTTACTCGCCAGCCCGCAGCGCTTCACCGACTACTACCGGACGCCGATCGAACGTGGCGGCGACGCCGCCCTGCTGACCCAGCTCCGTCGGCGGATCGGCCCGCTGATGTTGCGCCGGACGAAAGAGCAGGTGGCCCCGGAGTTGCCGCCGAAGCTGGAGCAGGTGGTCGAACTCGACCTCAACCCACGGCATCGCCAGATCTACCAGACCCATCTCCAACGGGAACGGCAGAAAGTCCTCGGCCTGCTCGACGACGTCGACCGGAACCGCATCGAGATTCTCAAGTCGCTGACCCTGTTGCGTCAGCTCAGCCTCGACCCTGCGCTGGTGGACGCCAAGTACGAGAACGTGGGTTCGGCCAAGCTCGACGCACTGATGGAACACGTCGACGAGATCGTCTCGGGCGGCCATCGGGTCCTCGTCTTCTCCCAGTTCACCGGGTTCCTCGCCCGCGCGCGTGCCCGGCTCGACGCTTCCGACGTCGACTACTGCTACCTCGACGGCGCCACCCGCCATCGGGCCGACGTGCTGGCGCGGTTCAAGTCCGGTGCCGCGCCGGTGTTCCTGATCAGCCTCAAGGCCGGCGGGTTCGGCCTCAACCTCACCGAAGCCGACTACCGCATCCTGCTCGACCCGTGGTGGAACCCCGCGACCGAAGCCCAGGCCGTCGACCGCACCCACCGCATCGGCCAGACCAAGACCGTCATGGTCTACCGCTTCGTCGCCACCGGTACGATCGAGACGAAGGTGATGGAACTCAAAGCTGGTAAGGCGAAACTGTTCACCAGCGTCATGGAGGGCACCGAGATCCAGCGGGCCGGCTTCAGCGCGGCCGAGATTGCCGCGCTGCTGAGCTGACGACTGGCCGCTGCCGGTTCAGGCCGGTGCACTTGCTTGACAGTGAACATCGGCCGACTCGAGGATCGAGCCCAAAGGCGCAATGCCGATCTACTTCGGCCAGAACAACGCGCTGAGCACGCGCGCAGGCGAGCCGATCACCTGCGCGTCCGGGGTGCACGCATCGGTTGCCGTCGTCGACCCGCTCGGAGCCGGCATGGGTGGTGCGATCGCGCCGGATGCGATCCACGACGATGCCGCGAGCATGTTCGTCATTCCCGCCGTCGGATTGCTGGGTGTGGACATGGCGGCGGTGAACGTCGGCGCGAGCGTGGTGGTGATCGGTGCCGGGATGGTCGGGCTCTCCGTTGTGGCCGCCGCGTCCGACCGTGGTGCAGAGGTGATTTCGGTCGACCTGCGGGATCAGCCGCTCGAGGTTGCCCGCCGCCTGGGCGCGGGTCATGTGATCAACAGTTCGACGGCTGATGTCGAGACCGAGGTGAAACGTCTCGTCAGTGACGGTGGTGCCGACTTCGTGTTCGAAGCCACCGGTCACGCGTCCTTGGTCGATCTCGGGATCAGCCTGTGTCGCGCCGAGGGATGCTTCGTGTGGCAGGGGGATTTCGCGCTCGTAACCCCGCGACCGTCGTCGTAGTGCCGCGCGCCGCCTTACGACGACCGTCACGGGGTTACGAGGCCGGAGAAACCGGGACCGACTACTCGCTGACCGAGCCGAGGCGCGCCGACGGCAGGGCTTGCTCTGATGCCATCAGGTCGCCGCTGAGCAGCGAGGTCGAGATCTGCATTCGCCGCTGATCGGCCGCTGCGGGGACGGGGACGGGACTGACGAGGGGGAGCGCGCGTCAATCCCACCCCAGAGGGGTATCCGTCGAGTGGAGCGCCGTATGTCGTCGACGGTTGGATCCTCGACTCGGGTGCGCAAGCTGGGTGTCTCTGACCACGGACTGGCGGCGCACCAAGAAGAATGGCGTATCGGGAGGCACCATCCCGTCTGCGTCGGCCGCACGATAGGGGACAGTGTGCTGTTCAAGAACAACCCGCACGTGCGACGACCGATCCCGTTGACCCGGCCGGCGGTTGCCGATCTCTGCTGGTGGAACCTTTGGCAACGCCCGCAGCCCCCATTCGAGGCCCTGGCCGTCGGAGATCCGGTCGTGCTGGTCGACTCGTGGCCGACGGGGAGTCGACTGGGTTGGGAGGTCGTCGTCAGCGACGTCGAGCATGCGCGGTACGCCACCAAAGCCGAAGCCCTACGAACGATTGCGACCTCGATGGCGATCTCGCTGGCCAGGGTCGAGGCCGACCCGTACACCGCGGCCAAGGCCGATGTGCCCGGCGTGCTGATTGCCTGGCGGGCCAGCGCGGTCCGTCATCTAGATCGGCCGCGGCCCGCTGGGCTGCGGTTCCGTCAGAACGGCTGGCTATCTGAGGACGATCCCCGGATCCTGCGCTCGTGGGGCATGCTCGACGAGGACCCGGGCGACGACCCAGCCAGCAATGTGCGACTCCCCCACTAGGTCGACGATCGGCAGCATGTTGGCTATCCGTGATCGCCGACGGCCGGCCCACCTCGCGCCCTCACACCGCGGCGGGTTCCTGCGGCTGCACCGAGGATGTGCCCAGCCGCTGACCGCGTGCTTCCTTACCCAGTAACGCGAACACGGCCAGCAGCACCATCACCGGCACGAGCGTGACCGAGATGGCGAACGTGTAGCTGTGGCTGCCCGCGAGCCGCTCCTGGATCGGCAGGTTGAACGCCGCCAGGCAGTTGCCCAGCTGGTACGTCACTCCTGGGTAGAAGCCACGAACCTCGGGCGGTGACAGCTCGGACAGGTGCGCAGGCACCACCGCCCATGCACCCTGGACGAACACCTGCATGAGGAACGACCCGAGGCATACGAGCCCGAGGGTGGTCGACGCCGCGAACAGCGGGATCACCGGCAGTCCGAGAACGCAGCACAACACGATCACCGCCCGCCGGCCGATCCGCTCAGACAACGCACCCATGGTCAGCCCGCCGATCAGCGCGCCGACGTTGTAAAGCATCGCGATGTACAGCGCAGTGTTCGGTGCGAAGTGCAGGCCGACCTTCAGGTACGTCGGATAGATGTCCTGACTGCCGTGGCTGAGCCAGTTGAACAGCGTCATCAACACGATCAGATAGGCGAACCGGCGGAGGACGGTGGGCTTGCGCAAGATGTCGCGGGGGCGCGTCTTCGTCATCTTGGCCGTCTCCTTGGTCTCCATCCACAGCTCGGATTCCTTGACCCGGGTACGCAGGATGAGCGTGACGATGGCCGGAACGATGGAGAGCGCGAACAGCCCGCGCCATCCCCAATCGGTGAGGTTGCGGATGAGCAGGTACGCGACGGCCGCCAGGAGGTAGCCGATCGCGTAGCCCTGCTGGAGGAATCCGGAATACACCGCTCGCCGAGGGCACGGCATACAGCGTCCAGCCGGCGACCTCGCCCAGCGCGGCCGACTGGTCGACGTCGGCCAATGGCACCGAGTACGCGTTGTCTGCGTTGGAGTTCACCGGTGCATACGACAACCGCATCGCGACGTGGGCATTCACCAACACGGCCAGCTTGCGCACGTCCTCACCGCAGGTGAAGGTGAGCAAGGTGGTTATCGGCAGCGAGGTGTACGGCATGCCGCCGAAGGCGAGGCAGAAGCGAGGCTCGCTGCCCCTCGGGTCGACGCTCAAGGCGAAGGAGAACCTGCTCGACACCAACGACGACCGTATGCAGCAAACGGTCTATGCGGGTGGAAAGCTGTGGAGTGGACTCAATACGGCTGTGAAGACGGATAATGGTCCGACGAGAACGGGAATCGCCTACTTCGTCGTGTCGCCGGCATCCAGGCAGATGCGGTGGCCGCAAGGATGTCGTACCAGAGTTATGTGGCCGTGAACCGTGACTACCTCTTCTACCCGTCGATCGGTGTGGCACCAGGAGGGACCAAGGCCGCGATGGTGTTCTCCCTGTCCGGCGACGATTACTACCCGTCAACCGCGTTTGTCCGGCTGGACGGGACCGGACGCGTGGCCAGTCCTGTGCAACTGTCAGCTGCGGGCCAGCGTGCGGCCGACGGGTTCACCGGCTATCCCGCCTACGGAGGCAACGGAGTCGAACGCTGGGGTGACTACTCAGCAGCCGTAGGCGATGCCACCGGCACCATCTGGATGGCGGCGGAGTACATCCCGGGAACGTTCGGATACGCGCCTTACCTCGCTAACTGGGGTACCGCGGTGAGCACGACTCGCTGAGCGACGAAAGGGACCGGTCCATCCCCCTCACTCGAGCTCGTCGGGCCGGTCCCGACGAGCTCGAAGCCGGGGGATCGGCTGCCACCGCCTCGGCGGTGGCGGTTGAGGGCGACTGCGTCGTGACCTACGACGTCCGCCTGGCCACGGCCGCACAATCCCGTCGGACTGTCCGTTCGCCCCGGCCCGATAGCTGCCGGCTGGCGCCGCTCGCTCCCGTGCGCGAGCTGCCGAGGCAGGTTAAACTAGACGATCCACTGATCCGAGTTAACCCCTTCACTGGTGGCTGAAGGACGAGTGCACGCGCCCGCCGGGCCCAAGCAACCCGCTGGTGAGCCTGTTGAAGTGAGCGAATCGGTGAGCGAGCTGATCGACCAGCAGCGTCGGTGATCGGCTACCTCCGCGCTCGTGCCATTGCTCGTCCGCGAAGCCGGTAGTGCCGCCTGTCGGCGCTTCTGGAATGACGCGGATGCGGTGGTCTCTTCCCGCCTTGCCTTCGTCCAGACCGCGGCCGGCCCTCGCACAGGCAGAACCACGTGCGCGACCGACCACGAGAGCCCGAGCAGCGTGCTTGGCGGAGCTCGAGCTTGTCAGGTCGAAGCTAACCGTTGGTGACGTCGACAATGTTCTCGTTCATCGAGCGCCCGAGCTCGCGGGCCAGCGCGGCTTACTCGATTCGCATCGGCCGGCGCTGTGCATCGGCCAGGACCCTTCCACACAATGGACATCCTCGTCGACGCGACCAGAAAGACGTTTGAGCCGGTCGGCGAAGCGGTGGTGAGCGAGCCATACGCCGGCGCCTACGTGCCAGCACGTTGGTACGGACTCGACCGCAGGGCGACCGCGATCATGCTGGAGATCCGACGCGGCCCCTATCTGGACGAGATCACCGGCGATCCGACGGCCGGGATCAACGAGGTCTCCGCCGCAACGGCGAGCTTCCTCAGTCGCGCCATCGATAGTGAAAGGCTGCACCGTGCCCGATGATGCAGTCCACGAGATGGCGACCAGCGGAGAAACTGTTGCCCACATGAGCGATGCGGACACGTTGGTGTGGTACGTCGCCTACGGATCGAACCTGCGATGGTCCCGGTTCCGTTGCTACCTGGCCGGTGGTCGCCCTGACGGGTCGAGCCACACGAACGTCGGGGCCCGCAATCCGGCCGATCCGCTGTCGGTGGAGCCGGTGAATATTCTGGGACGGGTTTTGTTCTCCAACCATTCCACCGTGTGGGGCGGCGGCATCGCCTTCTTCGACCCGGCGGCTACCGATCTCGTTGCCGGACGGGCCTATCTGATTACCCTCGAGCAGTTCAACGACGTTGTTGTGCAGGAGAACGGCTTCGCCGCGGGAATCGACCTCGCGCTCCGGCCGGTGTTGTCCGGCGTCGAACTGACACTCCCCGACGCTTGGTACGGCACCGTCCTTCGGGTCGGAACGATGGCGGCGCGAATCCCACGCCTGGGCCCCACCACGCATCGCCGCCTATCTCGAGACGCTCGCCGGCGTGACGGGGCATTGGACGGGCCCGCAGATCGAGACGTTGGTCGGACTGGCTGCGGCGCCTACTGGCCCGGCACCGTCACGCGACTCCTAACCACCGCTGCCGGATGTGCTCAACCAGGCGGACGGCATGCGGCCTGACCGCTCATGCCGGGTTAGATTACTCGGAATCCTCAGGCCTGCTTGGGCATCGCAAGTCGTTGTGCGGCGCGGACGACGGTGGCACGACGTCGAGCCTTCTCGGCCGGGTCGGCGGCGGCGGCGCCGGTGAGCATGCCGGCGAGCTGGGGAACGCTGCACCACCAGGCGGCCAACGCGATGATGAGGAACACCAGATGGTCGGGGTCGAGGCCGTCGTCGAGGATGCCATCGCGTTGCGCGTCCGCGTAGGCCGCGGTCTTGAACCGGTAGTGGGCGGTGCGATTCACCTCGTCGGCGATGGGGCCGCCGGCCAACCCCTCCCAGAGCAGGAGGCGGACGAGCTCCGGGTGCGCGGAGTGGTAGTCGAAAGTCCGTCCGGCGAACTCGGCGATCTCTTCGAATCCGCCAGGCTGCCCCACCGACGCTGCTAGCTTCTCCAACTCGGCAGAGAGCACGGTCTGGAAGAGCGCCTGCTTGTCGCCGAAGTAGTTGTAGAGGCGTTCCTTGTTGATGCCGGCGCGATCGGCGATCCGGGCCATCGTCGTCCCGTCCGGCCCGCGCTCGGCGAACTCGACCGTCGCGGCGTCGAGCAGCCGCCGTCGGGTTCCTTCGGTGTCCCACGCCATGTGGCCAGGCTAGACCGAATCCATCTCCAACGTTGCGGTTGCGGGGGCGACGTGGGTATGGTCTAACTGCAACCGTAACGTTGGAAATGAGGAGAAGCGATGACGAACCAGACGACAGGACAGATCGCCGGCAAAACGGTGGCACGGGTGGGGTTCGGCGCCATGCAGCTGCCCGGACCGGGAGTGCTCGGGCCGCCGAAGGACCACGACGAGGCCATCGCCGTGCTGCGCCGGGCCGTCGATGCAGGCGTCAACCACATCGACACCGCCGAGTTCTACGGACCCCATGTCGCGAACCAGCTCATCCGCGAGGCGCTGTACCCGTACGCCGACGACCTGGTGATCGTCTCGAAGGTGGGAGCCCTGCGCGACGAAGCAGGCAACTGGAACCCGGCCCAACGGCCCGCGGACCTACGCGCCGCAGTCGAGGCCAACCTGCAAACGCTCGGCCTCGAGCAGCTCGGCGCGGTCAACATCCGCCGGATGGACGGCGGTCACGGCCTCCCCGCTGAGCAGAACGTCTCGGTACAGGACCAGCTCGCGGAGATGATCGCGCTGCGCGACGAGGGGAAGATCGCCGGCATCGGCATCTCGACCGCGCCGCTCGCTGAGGTGCAGGCGGTGTCGTCGGAGATCACCTGCGTGCAGGACCCGTTCAGCCTCCTCGCGCAGGACGACGGCGGTGTGCTCCAGCACTGCATCGACAACGGGATCGCGTTCGTGCCCTACTTCCCGCTCGGGTCCGCGTTTCCGGGGATGCCGAAGGTGACCGACGACGAGAAGGTCAAAGCGGTCGCGACCCGGCTCGGGGCAACACCCGCACAGATCGGGTTGGCCTGGTTGCTGGCTCGGGCCGACAACATCCTGCTGATCCCGGGGACGTCGTCCCTCGCACACCTCGAAGAGAACCTCGCCGTGGCCGACGTCCAGCTGACTGCAGCTGAGCTGGCCGACCTCAACGACCGCTGACGTCGGGCCGCCCGTTCGGGGCTCGTCGAACCCTGGAGTGCTCGCAAGATCACGTCGTTGCCGGCGTGTCCGTTGACGACGCGCCCACTTCGGCGGCTTGGCACGGCCGCGCTCTCCGCACCGCAGGGACGGCCTTCGACCGATCGCCCTGCGTACAGGTGCGCGGCGAGCAGGCGTTTCACCGTCGGACCGACTTCGGTATCAGGCTCGCGCTTTTCCCCTCTGCACGCTATAGATGCGGATTAGGGCTGGCCCACGGGCCACCGGTGGTGCGGGTCTCACCAGCGGCGTCCGAAGGCCCATGTGCAGCGCCATCTCGTAGACCCTCGAGGAGACGACGATGGTCGACCTGAGTGATGCAGCGTCCTACCCGAGCAGTCCCGCCGGCGAGTGCGACCTGATCATGAAAGGCGGCATCAGCTCGGGCATCGTGTACCCGAAGGCGGCGTGCACGCTCGCACTCACCCACCGATTCCGGTCGGTCGGCGGTGCATCGGCCGGCGCGATCGCTGCCGCCGCCGCGGCCGCTGCCGAACACGGACGGGAGGGCGGCGGATTCGTACGCCTCGCCGCCCTCCCGGACGACCTCGGCACCGGCCTGGAAGGCCTCTTCCAATCCGGGCCGA
>JAABUK010003920.1_pt1 | contig 24695 bp, 20 predicted proteins | sample 5559141 | NCBI WGS metagenome assembly JAABUK01 (sample SAMN10711869, study PRJNA513367) | rock metagenome | isolation source: Antarctica rocks | place: Antarctica: Victoria Land, Pudding Butte nord | collected 2016-01-03 | reverse complement strand
CGACGGTAGACACAGAGCTTTACGCACGCAGCTTGACGTTTGAGCTGGATTTAATAACGAGAGTACTGCTGGCGCAGACGTCGATGTGGCCGACGATCGAGCGTTACATACTCGAAGGAGCCAGGTGCCAGCGCCGGCGTAAGCACTACTCTTGTCATGATGACGGGAAGGTGAAGTTGGTTACAGCCGGACGGATGGCCAGTCAACGGTCGAATCCAGGGATTCTGCGGAAGCGTGCCTCGGGGTGGGCTTTCAGCTGGTGAAACAGCTCGACGGCTGCGCCCCCGAAGGCGCCACATCTCAATGTGGGGAAGATTGGCGGTGTCGTGGGTGGAGATACTCTCCAAAAGGTGTTGAATTCCGAATGGTGGACAACATGATCACTGCATTGGGCATCTCTTCCTGCCTTCGCTGTTCGAGTAGTGGGATGAGCAAAGAATGGTAATGGGCGGCTGTGGGTTTGGCGGCGTTATGGTAAGAAGTAGAAGCCTCCTTGACCGCCATCAGACCGAGCACTCCAACAACACTCTAAATACACCATAAAGGGCACAAGTTGTCCCGCACGATAATGTCCACGCCACTGTTTTCGACGATGCCGCTTCACCTTTTCTCTCCTACCGATGGCTTCTTCTCTTAAGTCATAGAAGTCTTTGATGAAGTACCTTTCGTGCCCTTTAGCATAATTCAGACCCTCGCGAAGATAACAAAGATGGCTTTACGGCCATCGACAGGGGCCAGACAAAAGACTAGGGTGACTTTTTACTTTGCCGCACTGCTTCGACGCCATCCCGGACAGATCGCGATCTCATCATATACCCTTCAAGGATCACAGATGCTCAAACCACGGTTCCGTTCGCTTGACAAGATCCTCCCAACTCCGTGGCCGGTCTTCCATCTGCTCCAACGTCCATCTCAAGTCGCTTTCCCCTGTAGGTCCAAAGTAAGCATAATCGGTGATCAGGCCGGCAATTCCCTTGAGCCTCTCTCTCATCGCCGGTGGAAATGCCAGCCCTGCATCCTCTAAGTTTCCGTCTATGTAATCAATCTTCTGACCAGTGACCCGCGCAAGCGTAGCGACAATTTCTGTGATTGTATATAAAGCTTTTGCCATTATACTTCTTCGGTTCCAAGAGGATCGGTGCCACGAACTTGCCTGTATTGCTTATGTCAAGCAGTGGCAGGCGACTGGTAGCTTTCCAAGTTGATTTCAGCTCCAGCACGCCCGATTAATTCTAGGCAGTGCATGTGAGCTTTCAATGAACTAAAGAGGGCGCCGAGTAGCCTCATGGATGAGAGTAATGTACCCGCTTTGGCTGGTAGAACGTCTGAAAGTTGCTCATGTACCAACCGGCCATGTAGAAGGCACTCTTCATCGGCAATCCCCGAACAAATTGTTCCACAGCTGCTTTGCTGTCGAAATGCTCCACCGTATTCAGTCTTCCTTCTGTCATGGCCGTGACATTGGGAAGAGAGCTCCAGATGAAGAGTGAAGCACCCGGGACCATGGCAGCATCGGCCATGGCCCTACCTTGGGCAGTCCCCACCTCGGCTGACATATTGTTGGTAGGGTCCCAGACTGAAGTGATGGCTAGTCTTCCCCTTGGAAGGATACATCGGGCAATTGAAGTTGAAGCACCGTCGAGCACCTACAGTTCGTGACCGCGAAAACAGCATACGAGCCGGCCACGGCTCTTCCCAGAGAAGCTTGATCGTTCATGTTTGCCTTTGCCTCCGAGTTACTTGATCTGTCGTTGTGCTTTGTTAGCGCGCGCGCGCACCTCGATAATTTCAACTCCCATGTTTTTCAATGCCATAGCGCCGGGCTTTGACGCATCGCGAGTTATGCCGCGGAGATTGTACGTCTTGGATAGCTCAGGATGCTTGAGCACATAAGCGATCAGACTTTCTCCCTGTTGACCAGTACTCCCGAAGACAGTAAGGAGTTTCTTCATGTTGCTCAGATTGATTAGAATGGGAATTGCTGATAAAACCAAGCAAATGGCAGGATTTGCAGTTCGAAGGTGTCGTCTCAAATTAACTCGCCGTTAGATAGTAAGTCAAGGTGTGAGTAGTCGAGTAAGTAAACCTCAGCGCTCAAGGGGTCACCCATCAAGATAGCATTCCTCCACTCCTGGAAGCTCAATGTTTAGTCACACAACACCTTGTGGTGGTTATAACACTTCCAGATCCTTTCGGCCGGTATTGTGTTTGTACGTCCTCCTTGGCGGCGTACTCAGCTTAGGACTATTTTCTCCTTCGTTGCCAGATAGCTTCCCTCTGCATACACTCATTCATCGTATTGTCCCTGCCATAGCCGACCACCACATGCTGCCCGACTTATGGGCTGAGCCAGGTCCATTCCCTGTGCGCGTTCTATCGGCTTAGTCTGAAGTGCATTCTGACTCTCGATCAAAAGACCAGGCGCAACTGTCGTTTCCGGGTTGGTCCTCAGAGAGCGATTTTGAACATTGGCCCTCGAGAGCTCTGTGTTCCTAGTGACTAGCAATCGTCGTCGAGATCCCTCTCCAGTTAGTCACGTAACAGGGAACAGAAGCTTGCTTGGTCCGGCAATGGTGCAATCCTCTGTCTCTTAGGCATTGCAATCATCGCCATGTACAATGCTCACGTCTGAGCGCCCTGTGAGGAAGATTCTAGGCGGTCTCTCTGCACAGTATGGTAGTTCAGTGCTTCAAACTCAAGCCTTGCTATGTTCTCGCTGCCTTTTTTGTGTTAGCATGCATGAGTCGAAATATCTTATAACGGTTCGCCACCCCATGGAAGATATTGCGCCCATCAAGGTAAAAATTATGTTGACAGCTTCACGAATAATGTTAATTCTCTGTTGCTTCAGTCTGTCCACGGTTATTTTTGACTGGCGAAATATAAATCCCAAGAAGAAGAAGAAATATGAAGTCTTGAATTGAATGAGAGGGGCAAGCCCGCACTCTCAGGGTATCAATTTATGTGCCGACTGAGGCGCAAAGGGAGAAGGGATTGCCAGCGCCCTCGACGCCATTGAGTATTCACAAAAAACAAGACGCAACGAATGTGACCGGGCATTTGCGTTGCACGAACCGGTCCTCGGACTTATAGTGCAGGTCCTCCGACAGTGAGCCTACCCAAGGATGAACAAAGAAATGAAAAAGAAAGTGGACTCTGTCCTGGTCAGGAACTCGGTCAACTACCGGGCTGACTCCTCAAACGGCTCCCCAAGCGACGAACCGCCCCCATCCAGTCCGCTTCCCATGGGACTCACGTCATCATCAATGTCACTCATGATCGATTTCCTCGCATCCGCATCACGATCGTAGCTCGAATCCCTCATCAATGGCGGCGTACTCGGCGCCACAAGTTGCTTCTGCTGCTGTTTCTGCTCTATCGTGTGCGTATGGTCAGAAGACTGCTGCCGCCTCAACGGCCTCTTCTCCGTCTGCCTGGCCGACATGCGACGTGCCTGACTACTGTATGCTCTTAGTGGTCTTGCTTCAGAGGAAGACTTGCGTGCATTCAGGTTCATCATCGTCGGCGGTGCGCTTCCTGGAGGAGGGGTTGCTTGCCTCTGACTCGTACTCGGCGGCGTCAGAAGACCGGAGAGGAAGCTCTGTGGACTCGCGCTGGACCGTGAAGGTGTGTGGTTGTTCATGTTCGCAAGGCCGGAAAGTGTGCTAAACGACGTATCTCTAGCTTTGCGCCAATTTCCCCATGCGGCAGCTGCGGCCATGGGAAGAGCACGTGGAGTTTGTGTAAGGCTGGATAGGGAGGCCATGGATGGGAAGCCGCCAGGATTACTCTGTGCAGCGCGTTCTTTCTCTTGTTGCTCCATCTGAAGATTTGCTTTGAGTCGTATGACAGCGTCCTTTACAGCTTCGCGGTCGTGTTCTGGTTCAGAGAGAGAGTGGATGATTTCCTCGAGGTCATCTATCCTCACGCCTAAAAGCTCACGTAGCCATGTTATTTCTGTGTCACGATCTTTTACGTTGGCTGGTGCATCCTTGTCGATCTTGGCGAGCTCTGCTTCGAGCGATTCAATGGTTTGCTCGCGATTTTGCAGCTGGTCTTGTAGGACCATGATGGATTCTCGCAGTGCTTGAGGAGAGATCTTTGCTGGAATATCACTGCCTCTGGCAAACGGCATCGATGCTGCATTCGACTGTGGTGTAGGATGGATATCTAATTCGGAAGCGCCTTTTTCTGCTGCAGCTACTGCAGCTGCTCTTGCTGCTGAGCTGGTGATCTCCAATCGTTCTTGCAAATCAGCGACTTTTTCTTCTAGGTGCTGGATCTTATCGCTGCTGAGCGCAATTTTCTCCATAGAGAGTGCCTCCAGGCGATGTTTGTCATCTGAGGCATTGTGTAAAGCACGAGCGTGCCGCTCTCGTAAGTCATTCAGAGCTTTTTCATGGGAACGACGTTGTTCTGCTAGAGCGGCTTCTTTTGATTCGTTGAGCTCGTGCAATGCTCTTCCCTGACGTTCGATATGATCGCCAAGATGGCTTTGGTGCTTGGCCTTGACTTCATTTCCATCATCTCTTGTCTGCTGGAGCTGAGCTTGCAGACGCGAAACTTGACCTTCGAAATCAGCACTGACTGAGTCATGGTGACTCTTCAGCAGTCTAACATCGTGTTCATAAGTTGACCGCGCTTTTGACGTTTCTGCCGCGCTTATGTCACGGAGATACTCGACTTCTCTTTGAAAGCCGTGTGCTGCATCTTCATGGGTTCGACTTTCTTGCCGCCATTGTGCCACGAGTGCTTCAAGCCTTTCGTTCTCTTTCTGGGCAACATCGTAAGTCTCTCTGAATTTTAGTACCCCTTTATGTTCTTTATCAAGCTCATCAAGTTCAAGCTCCATCTTCTGGCGCATACGCGTCTCCCGGTGAAGCTCAGCTTCCAACTCTTTATGCTTTGCTGAATCTCCGTGCTCTTTCCTCATCCACGACGCTTGATCGTGAGCAACTCTCTCCATGACTTCAGCCATATCATCTTGCAAGCGCTCTAGCTTAGCACGCAGACCTTGTTTTATCTGTGTATCCTCCTCGATCTCACGTCGAAGAGACTGCAACACTGCCTTGAGATCTTTGTTACGTTTGCGTTCATCATCTATGTCGATGCGCCATTGATCGTGGGAAAGGCGATACTCTTCCAATGTGGTCTCGAGAGCTGCATTCTTCAAAGCGAGCTCTGAATTGCTGTATTCCAAGTCTCGGAACGAATCTCTCTCCTCGCAATAGGTTCGAAGGCTCCGCTCTGCTTCCTCAGATGCTTCACGATACTGTGCAGCTTCTTCCTCCATGAGATTGAGCTGCCGATCTGTCTCCGCAAGATCGTCTTCAACCTTCCTGCGTGCTCGATAATCTTCCTCGGCTCTTTCGTTGGCAACTTTGAGCATGGATTCGAGACCATCGATCTGGAGTCTAAATTTGTGAGACCCTCCGGCTTCATGATCTTCTTGCACGCGCTTTCCCCTTAGACGAGGATGAGTCGATATTACCTCCTCAACGACCGTTCTGATTTCGTCCGGGCCTTGTTTCGACATAGAGGAACCTTTAAGGGATCTCAACTCACTCATAAGCTGCTCAAACGCCGTTTGATCCGTCTCTTTGGGCGATGGAGATCCCTGCTTGTGAGCGGCCAAAGCCTCCATGACGGCAGTCTTTATAATGTCGCTTTTCCGATCCTTGTTCTGGTTCATAGGCGATCGCGTTCGGTGGCGTGCCATGCCTCCCTTGCTGGTGTCTTCCTCTTCGTCATCTGCGTCCGAATGTTTCATGTCGTCGGACGTGCTTGTTCTTCGGCGATTACGATGTTGTTGATTTGCCAGGAGGTCAATTGAATGCCGAATGATTGTTAATGTTCTCTCAAGAGGACCCAAACGATCTTCGAGAATGCCTCCAACGAGGCTGTTAACATGAGTGTCAAGGAATTGCGTTCTGATTTCGAATTTGCTCTCATCAGCGACTAAGAGAGCGTCATTCCAGTCACTGATTTCTGCACCTCCAGCACGGTTAGGGCTGGATTCACTTGATCTTATACCGACTCCAGAAGAAGAGCGGTCCAGGGGCAATCTGATCCCCTTCAATTCGTGCAGTGGCTCAAGATGCATCTGTTTCCGTCTAGGACTGGGACTCGGAGCATCGCTTCTGATGTTGATGGAAGGATTCAAGAAGAGGCCTCCTGTAGGCCTTGGCAACATTGGAGGTTTTTCGACGCGCTCGACGCCAAGATCTGGATTGTCTTCGAATTGCTTCATGACGGCGTCAATTTCGTGGTATGATGGGACCGTAGCATCTCGTTCAGCTCCATTTGGCGATCTGGGCGAAAGACTACCTGATGGTGGCGCTGAGCGCTCAACATCATCGGGGTATGCTTCGAGAGTAACATGTTCGCCCGCTGTGTCTAAGTTCGCATTATGTGAGTATATGCGATCATGACCCCCTTCACCTGAACCAGCAGATTTTAAGGTTAAAGACAAATCAGTATCTTCAGATGCCAATTGCTGCAATAGCAGCTCTCTGCGTGTGGATGTTGCCGGTGGTGAAGAAGGGGGAGTTGCTGCATAACGCAAAGCTTCTAGACCGATGGACTTCCGAGGCTTGCTCGTTAAGGGAGATGAATCAGATGATTTGTCATTGACATGGCCGTTGACATGGTCGTTGACATGGCCGTTGACATGGTCGTTGACATGGCCGTTGACATGGTCGTTGACATGGCCGTTGACATGGTCGTTGACATGGCCGTTGACATGGTCGTTGACCAGCAATGCAGATACTGACGCTGCAGGATGATGGTCAGGCAGAGAGTCGGCACCATTTTCGTTTGCAGCCATTGAATCACCTGCAATGTTTCGTTCAACAAGTGAGGGCATAGTCATCTCTTCTTTCTCATCTTGTGCGACATCAGGATCACGTTGAGGAGACAATTCCTGCATTCTCAATGGCGTGTCCATTGCTCCAGCAAAACCATCATCTGTTACAGACTCTTCCTGATCCTCCTTCCTGGTAACAGCAACGTGTGACATATCAGCAGATGACCTTCTCACAGCATCTTCGCTGCCGCTCGTTATTGGCTCCTCGGATTTCGATGCAGTTTCCGAGAATATCGCATGCGCGCACTCGTCCTTCAATGGCATTGTGGTGGTGTACGGTGTCGTGTCGTCGCCGTTATCTTGAATACGAGCGCGCTTTTGCCGAGCAGCAGAGACCTGTACTCGGCCATCCTCATCATCTTCTGTATGTTCCTCATCTTCTGGCTGTCTTATAGGCAATGCTTTCGGTACCTTTCCACGTCGTGTTGCTTTCCCATTGGGGTCAATTGTGACTTTAGTGAAAATCTTATCAGCGGCACCGGCAGAGTTCGCGCCAATGCTCTCGTCCGACACGTCTTTGCGGATGACGCGCCCTGGATTAAAGGCAGGAGCACCAACGTGGAAGGTAGCTGAGTTGAACTGGGAGTCGCCCTTATGGAACATCGAAGGTGCGAAGGAAGGAGCATCAGCGTTCAGCCCCGTCGCCATTATCGGCTTTGGCAGGACTGCTTTATACGAGCCACTGGTGCTATAGGAGGGCACGGCACCAGACACCGAAGCTTGAAAGGCATCTCCGCCGAAAACGAAATTCGAGGATGAAAATTGGCTCTTGGGATCGAATTTGAACTCCTCTGCTTCAACATTTAGTTTCGATATGGACGGTGTCGCCTTGTGGCCGTTCAGTGCATTGACTCGCTGCGATGGCAGAGTTTCTATGCTGTTCGGTAAATCAGGCATCGTGTGATCTGTGGCGTGTGGCGGTCCATTCAAACCGGGCTGGCTAGCACTTGCAATGGGTTTCTCCGTCTTACTAGAGACTGGTTGCGAAACGGCTTCATGAGGCTTTGAACGTTGTCCGTGGAAGCGAAAGTCATTTGCATCCTTACCGTCCTCATCCCGTTGCAGCGAGGATGACAGTTCAAGATCGTGGGTGTTTTCCATGCCACTCGGTGCAGCCGTAGTCACATTGGCTTGAACGAGTTTTTCGCTTGTCTGGACTGCTTCTTCCGCTGCATCGATCTCTTTCTGCAACGCCTCACTGATGTTTCTTTGATGCCCTTGGGGAGCTGGATGAATAATCTCCTCTGCATTGCTTGGGCATATTGAAGGAGTAGGTAAATGATTGAGAGGTGCTGTTTCTGTGTAGCTTCGCTGATGTCTTTGGTAAGGCACAAAATCAGACTGTGATCCCTGCTGGTGGCCCACCTGGGCAAGCAGGGCATTCGACTGGCCAGCATTGATACCCTCCAAAGGCGGAGAAACAGAAGATAGTACCTGTCCCAAACTTTGCAAGACACCAGGTGCTGGAGGTGAAAGTCTATCGGAGCACTGTGTCAGGCACGCAGATGGTGAAAGCTCTTGTTGAACGAGAGGTGTCGGGCGTAATGCATATAGATTGAAGGGGGAAGTCACCCTGGGACCCACTGCTGAGTGGGCTAAAGACTTGTTAGAATGATGCATGCCATTCTGAGAAGGTGGAAATTGAGGGAGAAACGAAGCAACGGAACCAACTCGAGAGCTCGCGTTGGACGCGTGAAACGCCGGCGAAAACGAGCCGCCATTTGAAAGTGGGATATTGCTTGCAGCCGATGAAGATGGTACTGGAGGCGATAAGGGTTGACCAGGTAATCGTGAGGAAGCGCGGCTGAAAGATGAAGGGAAAGGAGACCGAGTGGATCCTGGATGACCACTGTCGCTTGAGGTGACTCCAAGCGCACGTAATTTCTGTTCCTTCAAAAACTCCACATACGCGTCCCAGTCTGCTTGATTTGGAATACTGACACGGCATTCACCTCTTTCCCGCTCCTTCAAGACGTAGACAGGGTCAGGATACAATCCGCAAGTCTGACCGCCAAATCCTTCATCGGCAGGAGAGCTACTGAGGTTGAAGCCGTGGGTGTCCAAGCCCTCATTTTGCCATTGCTCCATGCGTGCAGTAACATCACCAGGAGTGAGCAGCGGCCTCGTTCCACGGTCATCTTCGAAGGGAAGCGCGATGGTACATACTTTCCCTTTCCAAATCACCCGCTTTTTGGGTTTTTGAGTGGAGGATCCAGACGTAGCAGACGGTCGCCTCTTGGAGCGAGGACTGACATCAGCGAGATCTGATCTTGACGAGCTGGGCACCTCTGTTGCAGGAGGCTGTGGAAGCGGCCTTTCCGATGCGTGCTGGAGCGACGGATGACGATCGTTCATCGAACTTTGTGCTTCGAATCCAAGCATGGTGGCCTTAATGCTGATTTGTTGCAAGGTCCCACTTTTAGCTGCTCGATCGATAAATTCTTGATTCACAGTGTCCAAGCTGTCATCTCCTTTATGACGCCTTCTAGAAGAGGACGAATGATCGTTTTCGGCAGGAAATGACTTGTGGCTAACGGTAGGGTTTTTCGCAACGGCGGTGAAGGTGATCTGCTCCTCGGCACTGCGGAGGTCAAGCCAGCTTCTGCCACTGCTTTGCGTAATCCAAGCTGGCCGGCGAGGGGCTTCACTCTCTTCTGAATTGTCGCTTAGCCAATTTCCCCGTTCGGAGCCGTAGGAGCCAGGTGTGCGACGGGCTGAACCCAGTATTGACGCAGGTATCTTTCGTTCCGCCGATCTCCTAGGACTGGGTGTTGCATACGGCGAGCCCCAAGCTGCTGCGTAATAGATGCTGCTGCTTGATCTTTGATGTCTGTGTGGTATAGAAGCCAGATCCGAATGTGGAGAAGTCTTGGTTGTCGGAAATGCCGGTAGTGGAGGTAGTGCGTAGGATGAGAGTCCCCATTCGCCGCCAACGAGTAGGTCAGACGATAGATCAACGACTTGCTCCGGAAACCGCTCAGAAACTGGATTGCTGTCACGTTGAGAAGCTATGCGGTCTCGAGGCTCCTCTGCGAACTGTTGCCCACTTCGGAAAGCTGCAACACCCGTGGGTTAATCCAACTTCTCCCGTCACTGATATGAAAACACTTACAATCCACGTCTTCTACAAGAGCAAGCAATTGCTTGCTGCTCGAGGACAAGAATGCCAGCGCAGGGACAGACCACTTCTCGGGGGTAAAGGTGTACGAATTGTGCAACAGCTATGGCGATGCTGGATTTCGGTTTTAACGAGCGGCTATGAAGAAGGTGGAGAATGCTGAGTGAGAGACATACCGCAATGAAGCGATGTCTTGAGTCACAAAGTGAATGAAGATTTCGAGTTTTGGGAAGATTCAAATATTGACGTAGCTGCAGGACAGCGCGCAGGTTGCAGAAAAAGGAGAAGCTAGCAGGGATGACGCGCCGATGCGATGGGATGAGGCGTGGCATCCGCTTCTCCACGGACCGTATGAGTACTGCTTACAGGATGCATGAAATTCGTCATGAACACCTTCAAAAGCAGGTGGTTGATCGAGAACATCCTCGACCAGCAACACGTGTTCATGGTTAGCATCTGTGATTGACTTCTCTCAGCCTTTCCCTATGGGTTGAACCAGAGAAACATGCTCTTTCAAAATGCAGCACAATCTACTTCTGCCCATACCTCAGCACCAGGCAGTTATTGAGAAGCCTCTATCCTCTGCTCGAGAGGGATGACCTGACAATCCATATGAACACGATGTCCCGTAACACCAAGCCGCAACTTTCGGCTTTTGCCAAAATCCAAGTCATTGCCGAGCAAAGGAGAAGACTGCCCACCGTCGACAACCATGGCTGGTTTTGTGTGGTCGTGCTGCTGAGTAAAATTGGATTCCCACATTCTTCACTTATGGAGGTTGCGGATCGCGCTCCCCAAACACTCTCCACTATATCGTAGAATCGGAACTTGTGTAAATCATGTTCTTCGACATGTTGCTTTTCTGTTTCAGATATCAAGACAGCACCATTCTCAGCTCTTCACAACAGTATCTTGCTCTTTGGCCCAGTCAGCAAACTCCTTCCTCTTCGCCTGCTGGCAGTCAGTAACATTAACCAGCTTTAATATATCTTCCTCATGAAGAACTTGCCCTGATGTCCACAAATCCTGCTCTTTCTTCAAGGCCTCTGAAAGGGTTTCCTGCGCCGCCCTCCTTTTCAATATTGCCAGCCCACACATTCCAATCGATGGGCTTCAACTGATCGGCTCCAGCGACAAGCCCGAAGCAGATGAGTAATACCGAGACAATGGTTTCTATCCTGATGTCGAGAGGTAGTGAGTAGCTGGATGAACTGCCGGCAGAATGGATACGTGTGTAGAGGATTGAATATTCATGCGCGGAATATCCCCTGCACATTAGTTAGTGACAGCAGGTAGTTCGTTGACGGAGACGTACGCATGTGCTAGGAACAGAAGCCCGATGCCAATGCACAGTTTGGACGTGAATGTCATTTTGAAGCACGGTGATGCTGTCGTCCCTTCATTACAAACTCGAAGAAGCTCCCCCTGGTGGACACGAAAAGAACATGACGCCGCTTGCCGCATGTCGGCTTGGCGATCATTCGCGCTAACTTAATTAACTCAATTCCCCTGTTCAGCAAAACCTTCGTGGCCATCCCTTTTTTCTAGCCTTCAGACATCTCTTCACGCTTCGAGCATCTTCATTCTTTTATTCCATCTTGTCGTTCATTTATTCCAAGAGAAGCTCCTGTCACTCCTCTAACTCGGGGCATCTTTTGAATCTCACACTACAGTACCCTACATCGACAGGCAATCAAAGCATCAACAATGCGTGTCACCAACATTCTTTCTGCAGCCCTCGTGGCCAGTCCATTGGCAGTCTCTGCTGCCGGTACCCTGGGTTTCGCCGTGGGCAACACCAATCCAGACAATAGTTGCAAATCTCAGCAAGACTATGAAAAGGATTTCGATGCCCTGATGGGCCCCACAAAGTTCGTCCGGACATACACCTCAGACGGATGTGATACTGCAAAGAACATCATTCCTGCCGCGAAAGCGAAGGGGTTCCAGGTGATGATGGGGATCTGGTTCGTGATGACATTGTGCAATTCATCGACAGTGAGACTAACAAACATATAGGCCTGATACCGACCAGTCGTTCGCTGCAGACAAAGCAGCCCTTCAAGCTGCGGTCCCCGGCAACGAAGACGCCGTCTATGCCATCACTGTCGGATCTGAATCATTGTATCGAGGCAATTTCACCGGAGAGCAACTCCTCGGAAAGATCAACGAGGTCCAGAAGATGTTCCCAAAGACCCTAATTGGCACCGCCGACAGCTGGAACAAATTCGCTGATGGAACCGCTGACGCTGTCATCAAAGGAGGTGTCAAGCTACTGTAAGTCCACAACCTGCCCACCTACCCTGACCCCGACTTGACTAACACTCCCTCCAGTCTCGTCAACGCCTTCGCCTACTGGCAAGCTCAAGAAATCGGCAACGCAACCGCCACCTACTTCGACGACATCATGCAAGCCTTCAACCACATCCAAACCATCGCCGGCTCAACCACCACCCCAGAACTCTGGAACGGCGAGACCGGCTGGCCCACCGACGGCGGCTCCAGCTACGGCGCTGCCATCGCCAGCACCAACAACGCCATCAGCTACTGGAAGAGTGGCGTCTGCGGCATGCTCGACTGGGGTGTCAATTTGTTCTACTTCGAGGCCTTTGACGAGCCGAACAAGCCAGATAGCATTGGACAGGATGGCTCACCTGCTAATGAGAAGCATTGGGGTGCTTATACGGCGGAGAAGAAGCCCAAGTGGGATCTGTCTTGCTAGATGTAGGTGGCTGAAGGAGGAATAGTGGCTTGCGTCGGAAACTTGAAGTTGCATTACTGGCGTCGGCATATCTTTGTATCATCCAACACCCGAGTCTGGAGAGGCACATGGCAAGTATTGGTTGCGTCCTGCCGCCTGGATGGTGGCTTGGCATATCTGACGGCATCAAAGCTCTTCAGGAAATTTTAATTCTTGCCCCATTTGGCGGCACACTGTTGGAAGCATATAGGATTTGATTTTTGGTATTTGAATTCAACCCGAGCGCATTCTGTCTTGGTCTGTAGCGTTGTCCCCTTCCAGCCGAACCGGAGTCTCGGAAGCCACCGCCTGCCTCACCGGTTGAGCCAGTCCTTACACTATATCTACCTATCTCCTCCCCTTCTTCCTACCGACCCCGCTCCGATTACTCCCCGCTCGACTCGCATCCGAAATGACAGAAGCAGAGCGTTTCTGCAGTCTCGCTGGCACAGAAGGAGGCTGGGCGGGCTTTTCTTCTTCTAGCCCTTCTTCTCCTTCGTCGTCGTCGCCAGCCTGCTGTTGCTCCTCTTCTTGAGCTTCATCGTCATTGGCGACTTCTTCGTCATTATCGTCGTCGTCGTCGTCGGCTCCTGAGGCTTCTTCTTCTTCTTCCTCTCCTTCGTCTTCGTCTGCTACAACTTGGTTTTCAGGAGAGGCAGCCAGTTCGTCCTCTTCGTCGTCGTCGTCTTCCTCCTCGTCGTCTTGAGATTTGGCTTCTGCGTCGCCGTTGCCATTTTCGGCTTGAGATTCAGCTTCGCTTCCGTTGTCGTTCTCATTCTCGTCCGCTTCCCCATCTTCACTATTTTCGTCCTCGTTCTCTTCGTTGTCGTCCGCACCTGAATTGATTCGACTGTTCTCATTCTGTGCATTCGCTTCCGTGCCGTTCGCACCTTCTTCCTCATCATCTTCCACCGCAACATCTGCATTCGAATTATCGTCATCAGCTTCGCCTTCGGCATCTGGGTCGCGATTCGGTTGTTCTTCGGTAGCGTTGTGCCTCTCTTGGGCGGCATCTTGAGCCTTCCCCTCCTCGTCAACGTCCATCCTGTCCCCATCCCCTCCCTCTTTGTCGTCCTTTGGCAGTCCCAACCTTATTCTCCTACCCTCTTCAAGAACCCTCACCTCGCTCCCTACTCTTTCAACTCCCCTCCTCGCATCGAGTAGCAACACAATATCTGCCACCAGCCTTTCATACTCTCTCGAAACCCTCTCCGTCGGCATCAACAACCTGACGGGAATGCCCAACTCCACTAGCGCCGCCTGGATCTTCGCCATTTGAGCCGCACTCTTCGACAACACAACTTTACTCGCCTTCTCATGCCGAAATTGCACACCACTCGTAATCCGTTCCTGTGGGTGAGCAACACCGTGTCTCGCCTCTTCTGCGGGCGCGAGTGAACGCACACCCGGCGTCTGAGCCATTGAGCCTGTTTTCTTCGGTTGTACGTCACCATTAGCGCTCTCGGAGTCCATGGTATTCCGACGAGCAGTGTACTGGTTCGGATGCTGTCCCTTCTCCCAATTCTGTTTCCTTGGTCGGTCTGTCGCCGTTCCTGCGGTGCCCCGCTCGGCTTCACCATTTGCATCTTGTCCTGAGTTCGCACGACTCGTATCGATCATGCCGGGCCTCTTGAAGCGCTTTTCCCGGTTAACCAGGTTCGATAACAGAGCACCAAGACCAGAGCTGGTCTGGTATATTGCAGCTGTGCCTTGGTCTTCGGCTCGCCGGCTCAGCACTGGCGTCTCGAGTCGTTGATAGAGATCCTTCCTCATCTTTAGGAACTCTTCTTCGTTCCTGGTTATGCGAGCCAGTTCCTCGAGGAGAATACGCTCTTCGTCTGCTTCCTCTTTGGTTCGCATGAAAAGCTTCTCGGCAAGGTTCTTGCGTAGTTCTTCGGTGCGGGCGTCGAAGTTTTTCATCTTTTCCCAGAGACCGAATTCGGATGGAGTCATTGTGTCGGGTGGGGTGGTGATGGAGAGCATTTTCGAGGCGATTGTGTAGTAGCGAGACTTAAGAAATTCAAGAGAGCGTTCTGGGTAAGGCGGCCTGATGCCATTAGTGGCGCTGGAGGGCTTGTCGTCTGAGGTAGGATTGCCAGTGGGCACATTACTTTCGTCAATGGCCATGGGGTCCGCTGAAGCTTCTCCATTTGTCTGGCCAGTGCTCTGGTCCTTTCTCATCGCCACTACGTTGTCGGACGAAGCTGGGATTTCGCCTGGGTCGTATCGATCTGATATCACGATCCACCGCAGGTCAAAGTCTCGACACAAAGACATCAAATAATCTGTTTCCTCCTTCGTCCATTCCTCTGATTTGAAATGCGCTTCATATTGTTCCGGTGTGTAAATGGGCACATTCGCCTTCACGTTGAATTTTTCCATGGGAAACTCATCCTCGTAACGGATCGGCGCAGCTCTTTGAACATTGACATTCTCCTCGTTGCCGACAACAGGTTGTGCTGTACTCTGACCATTGCCGTCAGGCACGACATTCGTCCCATTTGAAGAAATCCCCAGCAATCTCTGTCCAGCCGACACAGGAACGGCATGCTTCCAATGCCGAAGTTCAAGGCCGTCAGTCCTCGCGCCATTCACAAACCGCCTTTCCTCCCATTTTCTCGTCTTGAAGGCCCGGGGTGCATAGGTAGGTTTGGCTTTGTATCTCGAGTTGTCAACAATCGGGATAGGTGGGACGTTGTGGCTGTCGCTCATGAGAGATTGCACCTCTCGCTGGAATCCTGTTAGTCTTGGGCCTGTCTCGACTCGAGCTTTCTTGGGCGCAGGCTTCGTAGGTCCATCTTGGGGGATGTCCATGATTTCGCGAATGTCACCGGCCGTCGCCATGGTTGCGGAAATAACCTGTTAACTTGTACGATGGCAGTGGATGGCCGAAAGCGACTCCTGCTGAGTCGATGAATTAGTGTTCACTTGCAAACGGCGTGGGGAAGAACTTATTGTGTAGGTGCAGCGGCGGCTAAATCCAGGGAGGAGCATCAAAGATTTTTTAATGTGATTAGAGGTTGAAGTAACCCACGGAAACATCCCTTTAAGTTCACCACTGAAGATGCCTATGACGTTGGATGGAAGCTGCCAATGTGGCGCTGTGGAATTCACACTTCGGTCACACACTCCAGTACCATATCAGCTCTGCGCATGCAGCATCTGCCGTAAAGTTGGAGGATACAATGGTTCTTGCAACTTGGGAGGCTTAAGCGATAGCCTGAAGATCAAGAAAGGAGAAGACCAGATCAAGTATGCTATATTGCGTCCATAGCTTGGACCCTCAACGGTCCGAAGGTGTCTGACTTGCTGACCTCGACTGGCTACAGAAAGTACACGGCGGTGAAGGATCGAGGCAAATCCAGTGAGGAGAAATGCAGCTCTCAGCGCTCCTTCTGCAGCAACTGCTCTACCATGCTCTGGCTTTGGGACCACCATTGGCCGGAGCTAATCCACCCATTCAGCAGTGCCATCGACACGGAGCTACCTGTCCCTGATGAACTCGTATGTGTGAGAGGAGACTCGAAGCCGACGTGGGTCAGGTGGCCTGAGGGAGAGAAGGAAGTGCATGACGCTTTTGGGGAGGAAAGTATTGTCAGTTGGCACAAGAAGCATGGGCTGTATCTTGAATAGAAGATGCCGGTCTCAAGGTGGATCTGTGGTGTTGTGTCGTTCATTTACCAGTGCCGAAAGCCCACTAGAATTCTTCGCCGTGAGTCTCTCCTCGGTCCTACCTCACTTGCGAGTGATTCGAATAGGCCCAATGTACCCAGAAGATCCCACACGACTTTTCGTTTCAGTCCTTCCCGCACAGGAATCTTCTCAAGTGCTTCGAGACCATTTAAGTACCTGGTAAATGCAGACCAATTCCGTTGTAGTTCCAATATCTCATCTTCCTGCAGGTCAGCAGCCAGCAGCTCATGGAAATGGTCCGCTATATAGTCCAGCCATTTTGATTCAGTCGGTGATGCTCGTGCCGGCTGCAGGATCAATGAATTCATCCTTGGATTCGTGTGAGAGGAGGTAGAGCTCTTCACATCACTACTTACGCGACTGACTATGCTTGGTCGTTTCGGAAGGTTCAAAGTGGTAATGATATCATGGCTCGTTTCCAGCGGATTGCTATTTTCGGACTGAGCTTTTCCATTTCTATCTGCCCTCGTCTGGTCCTTGACTGCAGACTTGACACTCGAGTCCACCCGCACAAAGGCAAAAGTACGCAATTGGGTGACCCAGCCACCGCGTAGCAGCCAGGCCAAAATGGTGAAGTATGCTTGCTTGTGGTCCTTGCTGGGAATAAGCGACGAGTATGGCCGAGGAGCGCCACTAAGCGCCTGTAACATTTTCGGCAAGGACGGCAGCGTTGGAAATGTTAACTCGTACGTCTCTACAGCTGAAGAAAGGTTTCGCATGTCGGCATTGGGACTGACAATATAAGTATCGCGCTGATGGAGAGGAGGAATTGCTCGAGCGCGTCGCCAATATACGAGATGTCGTGCTAAGAGCTGAATATCGGCAAGGGAGATGGAATATAGTGCGGATATTTTCGCAAACGATTTCCTGGGGGAAGAAACGCGAATGTAGTGGGCAAGAGCTGCAGCAAGAGGCCCGCCAGACTGGGAGACATCAGCTAGGATCTTCGATTCATCGTCCAAGAGGAGCAGTGTGAAATTTTTAGCAAGAGACATAGCAGACTGAGGAGGTTCTGTAGTTGCTATTTCATCGGAACTGTCTGCCGTCGCTGTAGTGAGCCATACGCCGGGCTGTGTACGGGCAGATGGTGGGTCAGTGCTGGATGGAAGAATAGAGGTTGAAGTGGCAGGAGGGATCTGCAACGATATAGAGACGGTGGGTGTCAAAGTGATGGATGCTATCCTCGAGCGAGATATGCTGTCGTACACTGTCGCTATTGCATTCGCAAGAGACGAAGTTCGGTGAAGTGTGGCATAAAGAGCCGACGTAGACGACCCTAGATTGTCTTTAGAATAATGAACGCTGGAGATAGAAAAAGAAACGAACTTTTGTGGCCAGCTTCTGCTTTGGCATTCAAGATGATCTCTGACTGCTTCCACACGTAGTTTGCACGAGCTTGTTCCCATTTCAACGCTCTTCCTAATTTCTTGACCACGTGATCGTACATCTCCTTGACTCGAAGGCTGTACTCGAGTATAGGGGGGTTAAGAACAAAAACAAGGTTGAAAATCGTCATCTCTCGGCTTTCTTCTGCTGGACTTGAGTCAGCGTCGGTGGTCACAGAAGGTATGGGAGCCGTCTGTCCTTGGTTGTTAACTTCTTGACTATCGATATTCACGTCAGGCAACTCTGGAAGGCCTTGATTGACTCCCTTCTCCACTGCTTTGCCGCTAGAGGCCTTTTCCTTTCGGTTCTTCTTCTGCCAAGTTCCATCTTCCCTGATGAAGATTGGCCAGCCGACGAAGACCAATTCGTTGAAACCAACCTCAAACCTCCGCTTATGCCATGTTCTATCCGATGGCATCAGTAGTCTCTCAAGTGAACTAGCATCGAGATCCAAGAGGTGCTCCCACGGAACTCTCCACCCTCCATGCTTTCTGTCGTCTGTCCCCGGACTTGAGCTGTCTTCATCCTCTTCGTCCGTGAAGTTGGCTCGTTTGGACTTTGTTCTACTTCTGCCATGTCCATCAGACAAATTGTCCTCATTAGAGGTGCTGCTAGTCTCAGTGTCTGAGCTACTAGATCCGTCATATGACCACGGCCCGTCCTCCGAGCGATTAGACGCTGATTTTGAGAGCGGTGAAGGGGGATAGTGGTACACAAAGTGTGGTCCCGATCGAGTTTGGACGACGAGAATTATGGCAACAAGTGACGGATTTGGTGGAGGAGCAACAATGGCCATTCTCACACTTTCATACCAGTGAGGATCGATGCAATTGCTCTCTCTCCCAAGTTGGGATCACTCACGGTCAACGTGGGACGATAAGCTGGGCGAATAGCCTCAAGCGCAGGTCACAGCATCGACACGTGAAGTTTATATTTGAATGATCGGATGTTTATCCGTGGCACGCGACGCAAGTGGTACTGTAGCAATGTGATTAGACGTTTTCTTCAACAATGTCACTGAAAGCAGAGGATGCTTTGAATTCAATAGTGTAAAATTGCATATTCGATCATGCTGGCTGCTTATCTCTGTATTGCGCAGATCGTTTTGTGTTGCAGTCACTATCACGGTACACTAATTGATTACGGAGCTATTTTCATCTTATATGGCCAATGTTCCTAGTCCAAGACTTAAATGAGGGCAACACGGAATAGGTATTCAAAATATTCTCAATGTAGCAATCTATTTACATACGTGCTGTGAGACAATACATATATAGATTGCTAAAAATGAACTTATCTGCCGGGACAAGCAGGTACACACTTCAGAATAGGTAAGATCAAACTGGTCATACATAATTTCGCACCAAGATATATCGAAATGATGCTGACATGGATGGCTCAAGAACCCCAGTATTATCTTCGCAACACAAAACTGAACTTTCCCGACTAAGTTAGCAAATGCCACCTACAGGCCCAAAGGATTTCTTGCATCGGCCGTAGTGCCTGCGACCTTTGATCTTGGGGTATAATTCGGCTTAGAAGCAACAGGTGTTTTCTTCGCCGGAGTTGTTGGTGACTTGTAAGAAGGTGTTTTGCTGGCGGTCGAATTTCCGGAGGACTTTGCAGAACCCGCGCTGGACGGTGTTTTGCCAGCAGTCGACTTAACGGAAGATCCAGTAGTGTTGATGGATGACGGCCGAGGTTTTGCGGAAGCAGCATTGGGTTTAACAGGTGCTGCGACGTTTGCCTTTGAGGTAGTCGGCTTGGGAGCTGGAAGAGCTTTCGACGAGGCTGTAGGAGCGGCAGGTGTCCAAGTACTGGCTTTCTTCGGCGCACCCGGACCTGTGATACCTCTCCGCCCACCTGTTGTCGTATCACTCAATCCCAGCGGATTTGATGCAGTCCCAACACGAGATCCAGGCGCTTTGGTCCAGTCTTTGATGGAGTTTCCATAGTCTTTGGCTCCATTCCCGTATCCGCTGATGACGCCACTGACGCCATGGCCAATATTGTTGATAGCATTGCCAACATTCGTGGTGGCGTCACCAACGAGTCCACCAGCGGTGGCGACGGTATTGGAGACGGTGGGTGCAATAGCTTCAGATACCTTGTTGAGGACCCAACCTGTCGCCATGTTGAAAGCTGTTGCGGACTAAGTGACTTTGTTGACTTAGGGTTTAGCAGTCTTGTTCACGGACTTCGATGTGTTGGCAGCGTTAGGGCCAGCACCGAGAGCAGATTTTGGTTGGGGAGCGCCGCTGCTCTTTAATTTGGGAATGTTCTTTTTGGGAGTAGCACTCGCAGGTTTTGGTTGACTGTTTGTGGCACTCGACTTGGAAGCTTCTAGCTTTGAGTCTTCTTCTGTCTCGGTTACGTCTGTAATCCTGGGCGTAGTCTGCTCTTCAGACTGATCCCCAAATCTGGAAGTGTTGATCTTGGGTCGAAATGGTGGTCGGGGAGTAGAGCTGGGTGGTAAAGCCTTTGGTTTCGGAGCAAGCTTCGGAGCTCGTTTACCTTTCCACTCGGGCGCGATCTTGGGGGCTCCCTGTGTCCGCGTGAAAGTGAGATTGAGAAAGTCCCAGTCGTAGACGCCGTCTATTTTGAATGAAGGCATTGGGGTAGATTGATCATTTAGATTGACTTGACTGCATTGAAAATAAAGCGAGAGAAATGCTTCAATAAATGTACGCGAATGGGAACAAAACTAATTAGGACGCTATGGCGTCAGAGAAGACACAGGGTGGCCGCCACAGTGCTGAGGAGCAAAAGCCTGATTTCAGCCTGTGGGAAGATCGCCATAGCATGGCCCAAGCAAGGATGACGGGGGGCTGGAGCAAGGGTTGCTGCGCTGCATGTATCCGCTCATCGCTGGCTGGTCTCATAGCTGAAGAAACTTGCTTAGCATTGGATTGAACTTGGAACCAACCTTGTCCATCGTCTGCTCTCTTGCCCCATTTGGACCGGATTCCTTTCTTGGTGTCACCATCGTAAAGAATTCTCTCGTTCAAATGGACTTCCCTCGCTGCCAAACCGGTTCCAGCCGCCAATGATGATGATCGCACAGCTCTGACTAGCAGATGAGCAAGATTCCACTCGGTTAGTTTGCCATCTTGAGAGTCGAAAGAACAAGAATAATGATGCACTTGTGGATGAAGAAAGCTTCTGGACTGCGGCTCTACGTGCCCCTGACAACCTTAGTACAGGGTCTGATGTCATCCATCTTCATCGTCGTGCTGCTTTTTTGGAGGGTGGTGAAAATGCCAGTCCAGTGGCTCCAGTTATCCTCAATCACAGTTCAGCGTATTGAGAGGGAGGCACGAAGTGTCATTGCTGACTTCACAATTCAAAAACAGTGCTGCAATGCTCAACTCGAAAGCAGGACAACCTACAGGCAATCAAATAGCTCTTCCGACCGACCAGCTTTACGCTGCTGCATCAAGGTACTCCAACAATGAAAATGGCCAACAATCACAAATGCAGAAGGCTATGGAAGTGGGATCCTACTTCCTTTCGGGTTGCATGGCGTATGAAGCTCTTTCTCCTTACCCCTATGATATTTGCGACGGGCCGCTGACATTAGTTGTTCAGGGTCAACATTTCGCAATTCCTAGGTGCCCCGTTGTACCTTATCAACCAGGATTGGTACAATGCCTGGATAGCATTAACAAAGCAATCTTTCGGCCTTCTAACGACAACACTGACTCAATACTGGGCTCCAACGGTAGTCAGGGTCAGTGGAGACAAAAGCGTCCGGGGCCAATTGATCTCGACAGCTAATGGGGGATTAAAATGCAATTTTCCACCACGACTCATCCTTATTGCAAATCATCAGGTGTGACAGCTATGCATCCGAAAAGAATAGGTGACTAACGGCCATCAGATTTATACCGATTGGTTGTACTTGTGGTGGATCGCGTACTGCAACGGAATGCATGGGCGTATATTCATCGTTCTGAAAGAATCGTTAAAGAGAATACCAGTAATTGGCTGGGGTATGAGGCTCTCACAGTTCATATTTCTGAAACGGAACTGGGAGCAGGATAAACCACAAATGGCGAAGCACTTTCAGAAGCTCAATAAGTTGAGCCTTCCAATGTGGTTGTTGATATTTCCTGAGGGTACAAATCTTGCCGAATCCACCAGAGAGCGAAGCGTCAAGTGGGCAGAGAAGAGTGGAATTGAAGATCTGCAACACACACTCCTTCCACGAAGCACGGGACTTCGGTTCAGCTTACAACAGATGAGAAAAACCGTCAGATATGTCTACGATTGCACCATTGCCTATGAGGGTGTGCCGTACGTAATGGTCTTGTTGCATTCTTAAAAGATCGATGCTAATTAGGCCTCTAGTCGCGGGCAGTACGCGCAGGACATTTTCACCGTCAGTGCTGCTTATGTTGAGGGCAAGCCTCCCAAATCTGTCAACATGTACTGGAGACGCTTTGCATTATCTTCCATTCCAATAGACGACCCTGTGGCCTTCGAGGTTTGGCTCAGAGCTCGGTGGATGGAAAAGGATGCTCTGATCGAGGCTTATTATCGCCACGGACGTTTCCCAGCTGATAGAGGTGCCCACAAGACTCCCGAGGGGCGAATTGTTCGTGGTGCCGGACACATTGAAACCGAAATCAAATCCAACTATTGGTACGAGTTCCTGCAAATATTTGCGCCTGTCGGCCTACTCGCACTGGTCCTGTACATGTTCTACAATGCTCTGCCTCAGACGTATGCAAAATCGCTCAACAAGCAGAACATAATCAAAAAGGCGGAACAGCTGCAGAGATCACAGATCAATCTTGAGAAGCCACCGCTTCTCACACATCCAGCCAGCAATGCTTCAACTGATCAGGGTTCACTGCTTGCGAAAGCGATGACGATATACACAGACCTCTCAAACAGCTCAGTCGTTCAAAAGGTCGTCCAATTGCCCGAACTCAGCTCGAAAGGTCTCAAGAATGAAATCACCAAACATCAGCCAGCTATTGACACTATACTCACTCAGAAGAATGCTCTGCAGGATCTGAAAACCAAGTTTCCTGCGCCTCGCGCCCAATTGCCGCCTTCAAAGGCCCGAAACCAGGTCATCAAGAATCCAAACGGTAATGCACTCAAAGGAGATCATGCAAAGGTGCCCCAGCAAAAGTCAGACCAACGCCAAACGGAAATGCCAGCTTCAAAGGCAGCAGCTGTGCTTGAATTGAGTTCGCAGAAAATCAGGCCTGCAAACCCAGTTGCGACAAAGCCATCGCCAGTGAAAGCAAAGCTACCCAAGCAGACAGCAAAGCAGTCTGAACCACTAAAGCTGCTAAATAACAAACCGCAAGTACAGTCAACGCCAGCTCCCAAACTTCAATCAAAGCCTAAACCAGCCAAACTCTAAGCAGCATCAATCACGAATTCTTCTACAAATGAGATTGTGTTGCCCGGTGAGCATTCCATACTCTTTTGACCAAGGCAACCGATGCGACCGACTTGGCGAATGGTGTCTAAAGCCTATGACAGAGTGAGACAACCTAGAGTCCGAGGCATACACTAAGATGTGATCGTCTCGGAGCTGACAGGATCTCGGAATCCGTGTGCTCCGAGCGCTTCCTCACGCTGAAGGCAGAATTTCGGTGGAATGGCACCACGGTGGTCAGATACGTCTTTGCAAACGGTGCCAATGAGCAGTATCCCCAATCGAGCCTCACATCTTAGTCTCAGCAGGTTTACCCCAATCTGCAAAGTCGCTGGCAACTGCGCCTAATTGCCTTCCAGCATGCCACTGATCACAGATACCTTATGACAAACGAAATTCACCATGCGCCGGCTTCGACATTCTTCTACACATTATCAGGCCCGCAACGAAAGCGGAGACGACAACATTGAGATGTATGATATTAATTCAGGGCAAATAGGAAGGAGTTGAGAGCAGATGGGCATGCCACTTGCAGCCAGAAGTCAGGCCAAGAAGCTCTTCGTGAATGTCATATAGTCCACATTACGACCCTGATATGTAAGATATATGGGGTTGGACGTATGAGCTTCTAAGAGACAATATAGAATTCTCAGGATACGTTTGTGCGTTAGCCTCACCTTGGCCAAAATATACCAACGAGAGGAAACAAACGTCGTAAGTCTAGGGATCGAGTACCGGCCAAATTTAGAGAGCAGCAACGAATTTTACTTATACCCTTCCTCAATCACGCAAGTGTGCCAATCACTCCAAACGACAGAATACTTCAAGTTCCAAGTTCATGGTTATCACTATCAACAATTCGTCCTTAGATTACACTAGTATTACACTGCGGGGGAGCATATTAGCGACGATTGGTAATACTCGGAATCCCCTGTCCCAATTTAAACGTCACTGGCTAGATACCCTAACGCTGCCTCCATACAGAGGTGGACGACCCACGACCTGGACGCGTGGCCTGTCGCCCCAAATTTGTTATGCATTGCCACTAATCTGCTCTACACAGCATGTAGAATTGCGGCGCCATTTTGTGGAAAAGTAGGCACCCAGAGCCGCCTGACCGGATCAGGACGGTTATCCGATTGGGTAACTAGCACGGAGGCCGAGACGATTGCAAGCATCTTCCACATCGCATCCCATCTCAAGCGTAACAAGGCAGTTTGATGTATGGCTACCATCTTCTCATGCTTCTTATTGCCCTCAAGGGCACATTTCGCGTTTTGCAAGTTAAGCGTCTCCGTAGCGGAGCCTCCACAACGTACTGATTGACGATTATCTTCGCTTTCGTGCCGTCTCCCACGCCTGGGGCTCACCAGCTCTGACCAAGACTATCATTGCGGCGCTGTTTTGTTGGAAAAGTAGGCACTCAGAGCCGCCTGGCCGGATCAGAAGGGTTACCCGATTGGGCAACAATCTAATTCCGCTAGCACGGAAGCAG
>JAABUK010003919.1_pt1 | contig 24705 bp, 23 predicted proteins | sample 5559141 | NCBI WGS metagenome assembly JAABUK01 (sample SAMN10711869, study PRJNA513367) | rock metagenome | isolation source: Antarctica rocks | place: Antarctica: Victoria Land, Pudding Butte nord | collected 2016-01-03 | reverse complement strand
AGGGAAGGCCGCGCACGCCGAGCGCACGCCAGCCACAAGGGTGTCTAGAAGCTCCATCCAGGACGTGGACCACACCGCCAGAGACAACGAAACCCACAACCGTCAGCAGCCACTTAGAATCGCTGCATCGCCTGGAACCTGATGAACGGCGCGATCGCTGCAACACTACTTTGGCGTGCGCGGAGCCGGCTTGGAGGCAGGAGTGCCCAGCCTGCGGCAGTGGCCTGACAGGCCGTTTCATGACGGCCCGCGTTGAAGCTGACCCGGTGCCTTCCGCCAGCTGGCCTACCGGTCGGCGTAGGAGGCACCAGCCGGCCAGCGCCTTTGGCGTGGTGTCCAACTGCTGCTTCGCGCTGGACTGATTACAGCGCATTGAGGGCACCTGTGCCATCGCCGTCACACTCAAAGGCGCACGGTGTCAGGCAGGTATTCGGGGCATAGGCGGCGCCCTGATCGCGGCCCTGATGCCGGTCAGCCTGGGCGCTCGTGCCTTGTAGTCCTCAGTGCAGCTGCCAGTGGCCTCAAAAGCCCGAAGTGGACTTGCGGGCGCGGCTGGCTGCCCTTGACCTTGCAATGGCAGTGGCCGTCAGCGTTCGCCAAGTGCCGCCAACAACCACCGGAAAACTACACCCACTTCTACACCCACAGTGGCAAAGACGCTCCAACCCCCGATATCGGCGAGCACATAAGCGCTTGTTTTCGAACAAAGAACTGGAGCGGGCGAAGGGATTCGAACCCTCGACCCCAACCTTGGCAAGGCAAGACGAGCCAAGTGATACCAGTAGCTTAGCCTAGCAGACGTTAGCAAACCACGCACACGACACTAGGGGCTTATCCCATGTTGCGTGTGAGTAGCGTGTTACCAGACTACAAGCGTTTTGACCACATCCAGGTTGCGTTCGGGGGCTGGCGGTGAACGCCCCTTACGAGCGCATCGGCGCCGGTCGGGTGCTGACTGCGGACGAGACAGCCGAGCGGCGCAAGGCCGTGCGGGCGTTTTGGCACCGTTGCGACTATGCCGCAGGTACTCCGGCACAACGCTACCTGGCCCGCCGCGGGCTACCTTGGTTGGCGCAGAACGACGCCATCCGGTTCCGGGCCGATACCTCGCATCCCAAGGGTGGCAAGCTGCTGGCGATGGTGGCCCTGGTCTATGACGGCGCCGGGTCCATCTGCGCGGCCCACCGGACCTACATTGCCGGCGATGGCAGCAAAGCCGGGGTAGAACCGCCGAAGGCAAGCCTTGGCTCTTTCGCGGGCGGCGCCATCCGCCTGCATCCGGCAGAGCCGGAGCTGTTGGTTGCCGAAGGGCTGGAAACCGCGGCATCAGCCGGCTTCCTGCTTGGCCTGCCCGCATGGGCCGGGGTGGCGTGCGGCAACATGGCCTGCAACATGGTCTTACCGCCTGGCGTGCGTTCCGTGGTGATCGCAGCCGACCCGGACGGGCCGGGTCGACGAGCTGCCGCCAAGGCGGCCCGGCGCTGGACAACCGAAGGGCGCCGGGTCCGGGTTGCCCTGCCGGACGGGCCGGGGGACTTCAACGACATCTTGCTTGCACGCTTTGCAGCGGCGGAGGCGGCCCATGGCTGACGGCATGGTTTCCGACTTTACCATCCAGGACGCCAGCGAAGGGCTGCACGACCTGGAGCTGACCGAACACGGGGTGGCGCTGGCCTTCGCCCGCCGGCACAAAGATGCGCTCCGCTACTGCCACCACACCGGGGCATGGTTCGAGTGGACAGGCACGCACTGGAAGCGGAACGAGACCAAGCGGGCGTTTTCCTGGGCGCGGCGTCTGGTGGCCGAGCTGAACCGGGATGCCGAGTTCAAGACGAAGGCGATCACGGGCAAGGCTGCCTTCGCGGCGGCGGTGGAGCGGTTCGCGCAAGCAGACGATGCCTTCGCCGTCACTTCGGAGATTTGGGACGCCGACGCTTTCGCGCTGGGCACGCCGGGCGGGACAGTGGACCTACGGACGGGCAAGCTGCGCCCGGCGCGGCAGGCGGACTGTATCACGAAGCAAACCGCCGTGGCGCCGGGCGATGCCGCCGACTGCCCGCAATGGCTGGACTTCCTGCAAGCCACCACGGCCGGGGACGAAGGGCTGATCCGGTTCCTGCAGCAATGGTGCGGCTATTGCCTGACCGGCGACACGCGGGAACACGCGCTGCTGTTCGGGTTCGGGTCCGGCGGCAACGGCAAGAGTGTGTTTCTCAACACCGTGGCTCGGGTGATGGGCGGATACGCCCGCAACGCACCCACGGAAACGTTCGTCGCGTCCACCAACGACCGGCACCCGTGCGACCTCGCCATGCTGCGCGGCGCCCGGCTTGTCACGGCGTCCGAAACGGAGGAAGGCCGGACCTGGGCCGAAGTTCGCATCAAGCAGTTGACCGGCGGCGACCCGATTACGGCACGGTTCATGCGGAAGGACTTTTTTGAGTTCCTGCCGCAGTTCAAGCTGACGGTGGTGGGCAACCACAAGCCGGCGTTGAAGGCGGTGGACGAGGCCATGCGCCGCCGGTTCAACATCGTCCCGTTCCTGCACAAGCCTGCGGCGCCCGACAAGCAACTTGAGACCAAGCTCAAGGTGGAGTGGCCGGCGATCCTGCGGTGGATGATGGATGGGTGCGTGGATTGGCAGCAGCACGGGCTAATGCGGCCCAAGGTGGTGACGGACGCGACAGAAGCCTACTTCGAGTCGCAGGACCATTTCCCGCGCTGGTTGACCGAGTGCTGCGACCGGCTGCCGACCGCCAGCACGAAGCCGGCGCACCTGCTGCACAGCTTCACCCAATGGTGCCAGGCCAACGGTGAGGCACTGGCCGATAACCGCAAGCTCCGCGGCATGATCGAGCGCACGCCAGGGCTTCGCTACGTAACCAACAAGGGCATCCAGTGGGTGCGCGGGATCGCCATTAAGCCGCCGCCGCGCAGGGCAGGTGCCGAGGGGGTGGGGGGTAGTGGGGGGTCAGACTGATGTGGCGTTCATGCGCGTGCGTGTGTGAGGGTAAAGCGTTTGACCCTACCCTACCCTCCACCCCCGCAGCCGCCCTTGATGCCTTGGCCGCGCGTGTCGCCCGCCTGCATCAAGGGCACCGCGACCCCGAGGCATTCTATGAGCAGCGGTCCGAGATCGCCGGGGAGTTGCGCCGGCTGGCGCGGGCGTTGGACTACACCAAGTAGGTTTGAGGAGGACTAGATGGCCAAGTATCAGTTTGAGATTGATGGTGACAAAGACCCGGAGAGCATCGGCGTATCGTTCGCCTTGTTCGCTTTAAGCATCTTCGATGACCGCTTCCCTGGCGACGAAGGGCATGAGCAGTGGAAGGCCGCGATGACGGAGGTGGTTGGGGTAATCAACGAACACGTCCGGCAGGCGCAAGAAATCGCTGAGAGCTGACGCCGATGTCGACCGCTCCCCCGTCAAATTTCTGCGCGGGCGAAATTGAATTTCCGGGCTTTTAGCGTTCGCCCCGCCCCACCACGGGCCGGCGTCCCGCTGGGCGGGGCGCATTCTGCGCCGGCAAGCGATTGCAGTTGTTCAGCCTTTCCGCCGTCAGCCGTCGAATTGCCTCCGGCCGGGACGGGCGCGGTTCCGGCTGGGCTGCTATCCAAACGTCGAGTTGGGCCAGCGCATCAGGCTGGAGCCGGACGCCAATCAAGGTCCCTGTCTGCGTCGCCCGGCGTTTTGTGTTATCACGAGCTGACTGCGGCATGTGCTGGTGATAACACGAAGCCGGTCCGGCGGGAAAGTGGAAGCTCCCGCATCGGGTGTAACCCTAGCGCACGGATGACGGGGCCGACGGACTGCGGCGCGCTGCGGCTGGCGAGGGCGGCCGGCCGCATCTGATCCGGCGCGCAAGAAAATTGCTGGGAGCGGGGACAGTGTGGACCGTCCCCCTCATCAGTTTGCGACGGCAAGCGATTTTGACCCGGGGGTGTTAAGCTGGCTCCCCCTTTCCTGCAAAAAGTCCGCCTGAACCTTATTGAAAGTTCATGCGCACCTCATTAGGTTGGTTAGGACATTAGGAGCCTGGCCAGATGGACTATCCCCGCTTCACAACTGAGCAGGCTGCGACCGTTGCAGGTGTGCCGATCAATACCGTTTCGACATGGTTGAAGCGGGGGGTGATCTCGACCTACCCCGGCGGCAGTGATGTCCCGCCGGACGTGATCTCCCCCGGCACCGGCCGCGGCCGGCTCTTCACCCGCAGGAGTGTGCTGCATATCACAATGGTGGCGCGTCTGACACGGGCGGGCCTGCCCGTTGACCTGGCCAGCATGTGCGCGATGAAGTTCCTCGACGTGGGCCAGTATGGAGAGTGCTTCGCGGAGGGCGGCACTGCTTTGGTCGTCCAGATAAAGCAGGCTGGGCCTGACATCTCGATCACCACCCGGGCGAAGGTGGCGCAGGACTTCTTCTGGCCATCCCAATATCGCGACGATCCGGTCCTGATCCTTGACCTGGACGCATTCGTCTCTGCCGCAGATCGAGCAATCAAGCAGCTTTGATGCACTCTGCTGGCACCCCATGACGGCAGGGCAACGTCACGAGCGCCGGGAGGCGCCCGGTCCCATGATGGACGCCCCCTGCCACAACGTGATCCCCGCCTGCTCCATCGACGGTCCCCGCGGGGCCGGCCGGGCAGCGAAGGACGCCTCGACCAGCCGGCGGGGTTGGGTTGACGAGCAAGGCGCCCAAGGCCCCGCACCCTATCACACTGACCGCCGGGAGGCGGCCCATCCCTTGAAGGAGAACCGCCCATGAACACCCGGCAGATGTTGGAGCGCCGCGCCAAACTGGTCAAAGAGCTGCGCGACATGCAGGACGCGGCCGACGCATCCAGCGACGGCGCGATGACGGCGGAACAGGCCGCTGCTTTCGACAAAATCAAGGCTGCCCTCGCGGAGCTGGAGGACGCCATGCAGCGCCGCAGCACCATCGAGGAGGCTGAGCGCCGCGCATCCGGCCCCGCCATCGGCAGCAACGCCGACCGCAGCTTCGACCGTGCGCTGCATGATTTCAGCCTCGTGCGCGCCCTGGCCGCCGCCGCCGGGCTGGACGTGGATGCCGGGCGGGAGCGGGAGGTTTCGCAGGAGATTGCGCGCCGATCCGGGCGCCAGTTCCAGGGCATCGCGGTGCCCATCCAGGCGTTGCGCCGCCCTGCCGAGCGCCGCGACGTGATTACGACCACGACGCCCGCCGCCGGGCCGGGTGGCAACCTGATTGCTACCTTGCTGGACGGCAGCCAATACGTGGACCTGCTGCGTGCCGCACTCGTCATCCGCCAGCTTGGCGCCCGCGTGCTGACTGGGCTGACTTCCAACGTGGACATACCCCGCTTGACGCGCAGCGCGGCCGTGGGCTGGGTGGCGGAGAACCAGGCGCTGTCCTTCACGGATGAGGCCTTCGACAAAATCAGCCTGCGCCCCAAGCACGCCGGCGCCATCGTCGAGATGAGCCGGAACATGCTGCAACAGTCCACCCCGGACATTGAGCAGCTTGTGCGTGCCGACCTGGCCGCAGTGCTGGCCCGCGCCCTGGATAGCGCCGCCATCTATGGCACCGGCCAGAACAATGACCCGGTGGGCATCCTGCATACGCCGGGCGTCCCCGTGCTGCCGCTGGGAGCCAACGGCGGGCCGCTGACCTATGACGCCATCGCGGACTTGATGGGACTGCCGATGAACGCCAACGCGATTGGCGAAAACATGGGCTTCCTGGGCAACACCCGCGTCCGGCAGCACGTCGCCAAGATGCTGAACCTGCAAGGGCAGCCCCTTGGCTTCGAGACGATCTTCGAGGGCCAGCCGCAAGCCTGGTCCAACCTGGTCCCAAACACCGGCACGAAGGGCACCGGCACCGGCCTGTCCGCCCTGATCTACGGCAACTGGTCCGACCTAATCCTTGGCTTCTGGTCCGAGCTGGACGTGCTGGTGAACCCCTACGCGGACGGCCCCTATCAGAAGGGCAACGCATGGGTCCGGGCCATGATGACGTGTGACGTGCAGGTGCGCCACCCGGAGTCGTTCGCGGCGATCACTGACATCAACACCACGGCCGCCGCGACGGTCACGCCGTGATCCCGAGCCGGTCCCCGAACGGGCTGGAGGTGCGGGCGGCGGCAGAGATGCGCGCCGCCGGCCGCCGGCTGGAGGGCTACGCCGCGACATTCGGCACGCCTGCCGCCATCGGCGCGTTCACTGAAATCATCAGGGCCGGCGCGTTCCGGGCGTCCCTTGCCACTCCGGGCCGGGATGTTCTGGCGCTGGTGGACCACGATCCCGGCCGGCTGCTGGCCCGCACGGCATCGGGCACACTGCGGCTTGTGGAGGATGGCAAGGGACTGTCCTACAGCCTGGACGTGCCGGACACCCAGCTAGGGCATGACGTGCTGGCGCTGGCGCAGCGCGGCGACCTGGGCGGATGTTCCTTCGGGTTCCGCGTCCAGGACGAAGCCTGGCCCGCGGCGGACCGGCGCGAGCTGCGCGCCGTGGATCTGGTGGAAATCAGCATCGTCCACGCCTGGCCCGCCTATAGCGCAACCAGCTTCCAGGCCCGCGCGCGTGGCGCAGAAGCCGACGCCGCCCGCGCCCGCCGCCGCTTCCTGGAGACGCTGTGATGGGCGTCCTGACCCGCCTGGCGCGGCTGTGGGCGCCCGAGCGGCGCCGCGGGGAGGCCATCGGCACAGTAGGCTTCGGGCTGGGCAGCACGGGCGGCAATGTCGTCAACGCCCGCATGGCCGAAAACCTGTCTGCCGTCATGGCGTGCGTGGGCGCCATCAGTTCTACGGTCGCCACCCTGCCGGCGTTCGTTTACCGCCAGGCCGACGCCGGCCGCACGGAAGCCCCGTCGCACCCCGTGGCCCGGCTGATCCGGGCGCCCAACCCGCGGCAGACCTGGCCGGACTGGCTGGAATGGACGCTGGCGCAAGCCTTGCTGCACGGCAACGCCCTGAGCGTGATCGAGCATGACGGCGCTGGCCGGGTCACGGCGCTGCTGCCGGTTCCCTGGCAAAGCGTCATGGTGTCCCTGCTGCCAACCGGGCGCATGGCCTTTGACGTGGTGCAGTTCATCGCGCCTTGGGGCGGGACGGGCCAGCCCCGGCGCTACATGGACGACGAAGTATTCCTGTTGCGCGACCGCAGCGACGACGGCTTCCTTGGCCGGTCCCGGCTGTCCCGCGCGCCGGATGTGCTGGGCCAGGCACACGCCCTGCAAGAGCATATGGCTGCTGTCTGGCGCAACGGCGCCACGCCGTCCGGCGTGCTGTCCGTCCCCGGCAGGCTGTCCCCGGAAGCAGCGCATCGCTTGGCGAATGCCTGGGCGGACGCCTACGCCGGGGCTGGCAATGCCCGTAAAACCGTAGTGCTGGAGGAAGGGGCTACCTGGGGAGCCACCTTCATCAGCCCGGAGGATGCGGAAGTCCTGGCGTCCCGCCGGTTCACGGTGGAGGAGCTATGCAGGCTGTTTCAGGTTCCGCCGCCCATCGTGCAGGATTACAGCCACGGCACTTTCACCAACACGCAACAGGCCGCCTTGTGGTTCGCGCAACTAACGCTGACGCCATGGGTGCGGAAAATTGAGGCGGAGTTCAGCCGGACCGTGTTCGGGGACGGGGCCGAGTTCCACCTTGAGATTGACTTGTCCGGCCTGATGCGGGGGGACTACTCCGCGCGCTGGGCAGCCTACGCCATCGCCGTGGACAAGGGCATCCTGACGCCGGACGAAGTCCGAGAGGCCGAGGGCTACAATCCCCGCGGCGAAGCCGGCAGGGTCACGACCGGGGAGGGCGCAACTGATGCCTGATCCCGTCCCCCTGCCCCGCCCCATGCGGGAGCGCGAAGCCGCCGCGGCGCTGGGCGTGTCCGTCCATACTCTGCGCCGGGAGCGGCAGCGCGGGCGCATCGGCTTCGTGCTGATCGCCAGCCGGCCGTGCTACCTCGACCGACACCTGCAAACCTACCTCGACGCCCGGGACGTGAAGCCATGCGACTTAGTGACCGCCCCAACCAGGTTGGCGACTTCTGGCTTTCCCAGCGTCCCAACTCCCCCGTCTGGTGCCGCACCTGGTTCGACGCCGCCACCCGACAGACGTGCCGCGCATCGCTTGGCACTGACGACCTTGCAGCCGCCCGCCTCGCCCTCGCCCGCTGGGTCACGCTGCACGGGCATCGCGCCGCGCAGCAACCGCGCGAGGTGCTGATCCTCGACGTGTTCGCCCGCTACATGGAGAAGCACGGGCAGCACACGGCCGGCGCTGGGGTGCAGCGGCGCAACCTGTTCCTGGCCGGCGAGCGGATCCAGGAAGGCGCCACAGTGGCCGAGTTCACCCTCGACGCGCAGCACGCCCTGACCCGGCGCATGGCGGCGGACGGCTATAAGCCCGGCACCATCAAGCGGGTGCTGGGTGCCACGAAGGCGGCGGTGCAGTGGGCATGGAAGAACGGGGAGCTGGAGCGGCCCATCCCCTTCCTGACTGTCCAGGACGGGGCACCGCGCGAGCGCGTCATGGACGTGGCCGAGCTGGCCGCGATGTGGGATGCGGCCGAGCTGCCGCACCTGCAGATGTTCTTCCTGCTGCTGCTGGGGACGGCCGGGCGACCGGCGGCGGTGCTGGAGTTGACCCGGGAGCGATGCGACCTGGCCCGCGGCCTAATAGACCTCAACCCGGCCGGGCGTGCGCAGACGAAGAAGCGGCGGCCCGTGGTGCCCATGCCGGACTTCCTGCGCCGTTGGATCGAGCAAGCCCCGGCCGGCCCGCTGGTGCAGTTCCGCGGCAAGGCGGTGCAAAAGGTCAACAAGGCATGGCGGGAGGCCCGGGACGCTGCCGGGCTGGATGACCTGGTTGTGCCCTACACCATCCGGCACACCATCGCCACGGAGCTGCGCGCCCGCGGCGTGCCAGAGCTGGAGCTTGCCGGGCTTCTAGGGCACTCGATGCCCAATTTTAGGACGACGGGGAGGTATGCGAAATATGCACCGACACACCTGAGTGCCGCGCGGGCCGCGATAGACGCCCTCGCAACGGAAATCGGCCGGGCTGCTACCCGGCCGACCTATCCAGAAACCACAATGTCAGAAACAGGCGTGCGTGTTAGCTGCGTGCTAGTCCATAGCGCAACGGGCAGGAACCCGTTGCAATCTGGAGCGGGCGAAGGGATTCGAACCCTCGACCCCAACCTTGGCAAGGTTGTGCTCTACCCCTGAGCTACGCCCGCGCACCAGCGAGGGGCGGTATTAGAGCGGTCCGCCCCGCCGCGCAAGAGGGTTCCCGCGCGGTGCGCGCCGCATTTCGCCCGCCGCCGCCCGGCTTGCACAACCCGCCCGCCCGTAACATCTATAGCCCAACAACGTACTACATGAGGCCGCCATGGACATGCTGATCGGGCAAAAACCCCGTGCGCCCACCCCGCGCCCCGGCGCCCCCGCCCCCGCCGGAACCCCTGTAGGCGCGGCGCCATCCTCCGCCGACGCCATGATCGTGGACGGCACCCAGCAGACCTTCATGCAGGACGTGATTGAGGCGTCGCGCAGCGTCCCGGTCCTCGTGGACTTCTGGGCGACCTGGTGCGGCCCCTGCAAGCAGCTCACCCCCGCGCTGGAGAAGGTGACGCGCGCCGCCGGCGGCCGGGTCAAGCTGGTCAAGATAGACATAGATGCCAACCGCGCCCTCGTGCAGCAGCTCACGCAGATCGGCCTGCCGCTGCAGTCCGTCCCCACCGTCGCCGCGTTCTGGCAGGGCCAGATCGCCGATATGTTCCAGGGCGCGCTGCCAGAGAGCGAGATCAAGCGCTTCGTCGAGAGCCTGCTGAAGCTGGCCGGCGGCGCCATGCCCGCGGCGGACCTGCTGGCGGAGGCCCGTGCGGCGATGGAGGCCGGGCAGTTCGAGGAGGCCGGCGGCCTGTTCAGCGCCCTGCTGCAGGACGATCCCGAGTCCCCCGAAGCCTGGGCCGGCCTGATCCGCGTGCTGATGGCGCTGGGACAGGAGGACCAGGCGCAGGACGCCCTGGCGCAAATCCCGGCCAAGATCGCCGACCATCCCGAGATCAGCGGCGCCCGCAGCGCCCTGGCCCTGGCAGCCGAGGGCCGCAAGGCGACGGGCCAGTTGACCGACCTGGAGCGGCGCGTCGCCGCCGACCCTGCCGACTACCAGGCGCGCTACGACCTGGCGACTGCGCTGAACGCCCTGGACCGCCGGGCGGAGGCCGCCGACGCGCTGCTCGCCATCGTCAAGGCGGACCGCACCTGGAACGGCGACGGCGCCCGGCTGCAACTGCTGAAGTTCTTCGAGGCGTGGGGCCTGTCGGACCCGGCGACGCTCGCTGCCCGCCGCCGGCTGTCCGCCGTGCTGTTCAGCTAGCAGCATGGGGGACGCATTGCGCCTCGACGACCTGCCGACGGAGTTCGCCATCTTCCCCTTGCCGGGCGCGATGCTGCTCCCCCAGGGCAAGCTGCCGCTGAACATCTTCGAGCGCCGCTACCTCGCGATGTTCGAGGACGCGCTGTCCAGCGGCCGGGTGATCGGCATGATCCAGCCAGACGAGCTGCGCCCCGCTACCCCCAGCGGACCCGCGCTGTACAAGGTCGGTTGCCTGGGCCGCCTGTCGTCGTTCAGCGAGACCGACGATGGCCGCGTCCTGGTCACGCTGACCGGCCTGATGCGCTTCGCCATCAAGGTGGAGCTGGAGATGCGCCGCGGCTACCGCCGGGTGCGCGCGGACCTGGCGCGCTTCCGCGACGACCTGGACGAGGTGCCGGCCTCGGTGGACATGGACCGGGATGGCTTGGTGGAGGCGTTGCGCGCCTACTTCGCCGCCCGCGGCTTCAACGCCAACCGGGAGGCGATTGACGAGATGCCGGATGACGCGCTGGTGTCCAACCTGGCGATGGTCTGCCCGTTCGACCCGGCGGAGAAGCAGGCGCTGCTGGAGGCGCCAGGCACCACGGACCGCGCTGCGACCTTGCTGACCCTGCTGCGCATGGGCGCGCATACCTCCGAGCCGAGCCGCCGCGGGCGCCAGGCAAGCTGATGTCCGGGGCCGACGCCGACGCGTCGGGCCTGGACCCGCGCCTGCTGGCGATCCTGGTCTGCCCCGTTACCAAAGGTCCGCTGACCTATGACCGCGCTGCTGGGGAGCTGGTCAGCCATCAGGCCGGCCTGGCCTATCCCGTCCGCGACGGCGTGCCGATCATGCTGCCGGACGAGGCGCGGCGCCTGGATGAGTGACACCGATGAGTGACACCGGCGGCCCTGCCGCGTTGGGGGTGTCCGAATTGCGCGTCCGCCGCGCGACGGCGGAACTGGAAGTGGACTTCACCGACGGCGCCAGCGTCCGGCTGCCGGCCGAGTACCTGCGCGTGGAAAGTCCCAGCGCGGAGGTGCAGGGCCACGGTCCCAACGACCGCCGCCTGGTGTCCGGGAAGCGCGACGTGGGCATCGCCGCCGTTGAGCCGGTCGGGCACTACGCCGTGCGAATCCGCTTCACCGACGGCCATGACAGCGGCATCTTCAGTTGGACGCTGCTGCGCCAGCTCAGCCAGGAGCAGGTGGAGCGCTGGCAAGCCTACCTGGACACGCTGGCCGCGGCAGGCCGTACGCGGGACCGCTGAGACGACCCTCCTTCCCCCTCTCCCTCCGGGAGAGGGTCGGGGTGAGGCGGTCTTGAGGCGCAGACCTTGCCGACGCAACGCCATGTCCCGTCAGCACCTGTGTTCCCCGCTCCGCAGCCAAGACCCCCTCACCCCGGCCCTCTCCCGGAGGGAGAGGGAGCAGAAAGCGCGGCGTCTGTGGCTAGGCCGCAACACTACCTGTAGTAGGAAGAACATCGCTTATTCATACTGCTAGTGGCCATATCTCGTGTAGCACTAGTCGTTGCGGCCATGTTCCTCGTCAAAAAGATGCTGCCCACCCCTCAAAACAGGGCTGGCCCGGCGCCCACGGTGTATGATCGGCATCCGGCTCAGCCCAGGCGATTCGCCGCGGCAAGGCACGCAACATAGGACAGAAGGCAGCCCGATGGACACGATGGCGGAACACCTGCGCCTGCCGGCGCATGAGCGGCTCGCGGCGATCTCCCGGCAGATCTGGTCGGACAAGTATCGCCTGAAGGACGCCGACGGCGTCCCGGTGGACATGACCATCGAGGATACCTGGCGCCGCATCGCCCGCGCCCTCGCCGCGGTCGAGCGGCAGCCGGAGCTGTGGGAGGGCCGCTTCTACGCCGCCCTGGAGGACTTCAAGTTCCTGCCCGCCGGCCGCATCGTGGCCGGCGCCGGCACCGAGCGGCGCGTGACCTTGTTCAACTGCTTCGTCATGGGCGACATCGAGGACGACCTCGGCAGCATCTTCGGCCACCTGCGCGAGGCCGCGCTGACGATGCAGCAGGGCGGCGGCATCGGCTACGACTTCTCGACCCTGCGGCCCAAGGGCGCCGTCGTGAAGGGCGTCAGCGCCGACGCCTCCGGCCCGCTGTCGTTCATGGACGTGTGGGACAGCATGTGCCGCACCATCATGTCCGCAGGCAGCCGCCGCGGCGCCATGATGGCGACGATGCGCTGCGACCACCCGGACATCGAGGCGTTCATCGCCGCCAAGCGCGAGCCGGGCCGGCTGCGGAACTTCAACCTGTCCGTGCTCGTGACCGACGCCTTCATGGCGGCGGTGGATGCGGGCGCCGAGTGGCCGCTGGTGTTCGCAGGCAAGACCTACCGCACCATCCCCGCGCAGTCGCTGTGGGACAGCATCATGCGCGCGACCTACGACTACGCCGAACCCGGCGTGCTGTTCATTGACCGCATCAACGCCCGCAACAACTTGTACTACTGCGAAAGCATCCACTCGACCAACCCCTGCGCCGAGCAGCCGCTGCCGCCCTATGGCGCCTGCCTGCTCGGGTCGGTGAACCTGGCCCGGCTGGTGCGCGACCCCTTCACCCCGGCGGCCCGGCTGGACGAGGGCGAGCTGGCGGAGCTGGTCGGCACCGCCGTCCGGATGCTGGACAACACGATTGACGCCTCGGGCTTCCCGTTGGAGGCGCAGCGGCAGGAGGCGATGGCGAAGCGCCGGGTCGGCCTGGGGCTGACCGGGCTGGCGGACGCGCTGATGATGGTCGGGCTGCGCTATGGCTCGGACGAGGCGGCGGAGGCGGCGGGCCGCTGGGCCGGGCTGGTCAGCCGCGCGGCCTACCTCACGTCCGCGGACCTGGCGGCGGAGAAGGGCGCCTTCCCGCTGTTCGACCGCGACGCCTACCTGGCCGGCGAGAGCGTGCGGGAGCTGGACCCGGACGTGCAGGCGTCCATCGCGCGACAGGGCATACGCAACGCCCTGCTGACCAGCATCGCCCCGACCGGCACGATCTCCCTGCTCGCGGACAACGTGTCGTCGGGGATCGAGCCGGTGTTCGCCCACTCCTACACCCGCAAGGTGACGGAGCGGGACGGCAGCAAGCGGGAGGAGCTGGTCGAGGACTACGCCGTGCGGCTGTATCGCGCCCGGTTCGGCGCGGACGCGGCGCTGCCGGACACCTTCGTCACAGCGCAGACGCTGACGCCCGCGGAGCACATCCTCATGCAGGCGGCGTTGCAGCGCCATGTGGACAGCGCGATCTCCAAGACCGTGAACGTGCCGGAGAACATCGACTTCGATTCCTTCCAGCAGGTTTACAAGGACGCCTACCTGCAGGGCTGCAAGGGCTGCACGACCTACCGGCCCAACGCCATCACCGGGTCGGTGCTGTCCACCACGCCTGCCCCGGCCCCTGCGGCGCCCCCTGCCCCGGTCCGCCCGGCACACGAGCCGTTGCAGCGCCCGGCGAAGCTGACCGGCAGCACCTACAAGCTGCGCTGGGCGACGAGCGAGCACGCGCTCTACATCACCATCAACGATGTCGTGGAGGACGGGCAGTTGCGTCCGTTCGAGGTGTTCATCTCGTCGGCCAACATGGAGCACTTCAGTTGGGTGGTGGCGCTGACCCGGATGATCTCGGCGGTGTTCCGCCGGGGCGGCGAGGTGGCGTTCGTCGCGGAAGAGCTGCAGGGCATCTTCGACCCGCGCGGGGGCCAGTGGAGCGAGGGGCGCTATGTCCCGTCCTTGATCGCGGCCATCGGCGGCATCCTGGAGCAGCACATGATCGGCACGGGCTTCCTGCCTGCGCCGGGCCGGGTGGCGCCGGTTGCGGCCACGGCCATTGCTGCCCCGGACGCCCGAACGGCCCCACTGGGAATGCTGTGCCCCAAGTGCAGCCAGCCCGGCGTCGCCAAGGAGGGCGCCTGCCTGACGTGCCACCACTGCGGCTGGTCGAAGTGCGGGTAAGCGGCTTCTGACCTGATGGGACGCGGCGGCAGGGATCGCCGCTGCGTCCATCCCCTGCGGCCAAGCCAGCGGGCCTCCTCCTTGGAGTGCGGACAACTGCTTCTGTCGTTCGCCGTCATTGCGGGGAACACGGTGCCGCCGCGGTCCAGGGGCGCCAGCGTCTTCCTTGCGGCTTTTGAACTGCCGTGCCGCAAGCAGCTCGCAGCGACATGCCGCCGGGCCAGCATCTTCGTTCCCCCAGGGTCAGCTACGGACGCACCACTTTTTGGACCGTAAGCGGGTCCATCGCACCATCGAAGTACTTGTCCAGCGCGTGACGGAACACCGGCGCACCGGGCTGCGCCAATGCGAACAGCGTCATGGACGAGTGGAACTTGAGGTCGTCCGGGCTGCCGAGGACCCGGTTGACGGACCGGCCCTCGACCCGGTTGACCAGCCCGGCGCACTCGGCCAGGCGCGGCCCCAGCACCGGATGCGCCATGTAGGCTTGCGCCTCCGCCAATGAGCCAAGGGCATAGCGCCGCGCCATATCGCTATGTCCCAGGCCGGCGACCTGCGGGAACACGAACCACATCCAGTGCGTGCGCTTGCGGCCAGCCCCAAGCTCCCCAAGGACCTGCGCCAGAACCGGGTCTTGGGCTTGCACGAAACGATCAAGGTCGAACGGGTCTGGCATCCCTGGACGATACGCGCCGTGCTATGGCGGACGGAAGCGGCACGTCAGCGCCGGCCCGGCCCTATTCTCCGCCCTCTCGGCCTGATCCCGGCAAGCACGGCCACGGCGACGGCGGCCGGCAGCGCCGCCAAGGCGTTGCCGTCCATCGCCAGCCAGGTCGCCCCGGACCAAAGCGCGCTGAGCAAGAGGCTCAGCCAGCCGTTGCCGCCCAGGCCGGGGCGGGACGCGCCCAAATCCTCCCGGCGCACCGGCAAGGGCCGCCACACGCCCATCAGCAGCCCGGACGCCGTCACGCACGCAACCCCGCCCACCAGCGCTGGCAGCAGCCCGGGACGCAACGCCGCCACGGCCAGGACCGGCAGCAGCAGGATGGCGGCGGTGCCCAGCCCGGCGGCGGCCATCTTGGCGCGCTGCACGGCCCCTGGCGGCACCGGCGCGGTCGCGGCCAGCTCCGCCGCCTCGTCGGCGTTGGCGGCGGCCGAGATCAGCAGGTGCGCGGCCTCCCCCGCCACGAACACCGACGCCGCTCCAAGCCCAAGCGCCGCCGTCGCTCCTCCATCGCGCCACAGGGCCGCGGTCATCGGCACGGCGTAGATCAACTGGTAGGCCGCCCGGCTGAGCAGGTTCGGCGTGCGCCGGAGCAGCCGCAGCTCCTTCCGCAGCAGCGTCCCGAAGGTGCCGCGGCGGAACCGCCCGGCATCCATGCCCCGCCCGGCGGCACGGGCGGCGCCAGGCCCGCGGCGGGGCGGCGCCAGGATGGCCCCGGCTGCGAAGCGCCGCTCCAGCGCCGGGGCGGCCAGGGCCGCAGCAGCCAGCCCCAGCAACAGCACGGCCATCAGCGGAACGGCGTCGCCAAGCAGCGCCCGCGCCGGCCACCATGCCAGCCCGTCCGGCATCCCGCAGCAGGGCGGCAACATCGCCCGCCACAGCGCCACACGCAGGGCCGGGGGGAGCATCGTTGCGGACTGGCTGGCCAGGAACCCCACTCCGCCGATCCCGAGGCCCAGGATGCCAACAGCCCGGCGCGCACGCCGCAGGCCCAGCACGGACACCAGCCCAACCGCCAGCGCCACCCCGGCCGCCGCAACGAGCAGCGCGAGGGCGCACACCACGGGATAGGCGGCCAGCCATCCGGGCTGCCCGGCCATCGCCATCGCGTTCGCTACCCCGCCCAGCAGCAGCAGCCACGGCACCGCAACGGCCGCGGCGATGGCCGCCATCCGCACCGCCAATACGCGCCGGAGCGGCATCGGCGAGGCCAGCAGCCAGTCCAGGTCCCGCCGCTCGAACAGCGCCGCCAGCGCCGCATCCAGTGCCTGGGACAGCATGAGGCCGCCCATGACCAGCAGCACGGCGTTCGCCGCCGCCAGCCGGCCGGCCAGCGCCGCCGTGCCGTCCAGCAGCCACGCGGCCAGGGCGAATCCGACCAGTTGCGCCCCGGCCGCGACGCCTGCGGCCAGGAGGCCGGCGGACAGCTTGCGCGACGCTAGGCTGGACCGGCGCCACAGCAGCCGCGCCTCGTGGCGCAGCAGCCACGGCACCGAGCCGGGCCGGGGCGTCATGCCGGGCTGGCGGCCGGCGCCGGCGGGCCGGCGGCGAGGGCTGGCGGGCTGGCGACCAGGGCCAGGAAGATGCCTTCCAGCGTGTCGTGGCCGGGATGGCGGGCGCGCAGCTCGGCGAACGTCCCGACCTCCAGCAGCCGCCCGGCGGCGATGATGCCGATGCGCCCGGCGATGCGCTCGGCCACGTCCAGGATATGCGTCGTCAGCACGATGCCGGTGCCGGCCTGCACGCGGGATTGCAGCAGGTCCTTCACGTCCCGCGCGGCGGCGGCGTCCAGCCCGGTCAGCGGCTCGTCCAGGATCAGCAGGCGCGGGTCGTGCAGCAGGGCGCCGGCCAGCATCACCTTCTGGCGCATCCCGCGGGAAAACCCCTCGCAGCGCTCGTCCCGGTGCGGCCACAGGCCCAGGCGCTCCAGCAGGTCCTGCGCCCGCCGGGCCGCCTGGTCCGGCGGCACGGACCATAGCCCGGTGACGAACTCCAGGTACTCCAGCGGGGTCAGCTTGTCATACAGCAGCGGCTCGTCCGGCAGCCAGGCGGTGACGCGCTTGGCCGCCGCCGGGTCGGCCAGGGCGTCCAGGCCGCAAACGCTGATGCTGCCGGCGTCGGGCCGCAGCAGGCCCGCGGCCATGCGGAGCGTCGTGGTCTTGCCGGCGCCGTTCGGGCCGAGCAGCGCGAACACCTCGCCTGCCCGGATTTGCAAATCCAGGCCGTCCACCGCCACGCGGTCGAACGACTTCCGCAGGCCGCGCAGCTCCAGGGCGGGCGGCTCCAAGGTGGGCGGCGGGGGTGCTGTCATGGTCCGGCGTGCCTTCCTTGCCGCGCCGCCGCGGACGGCGCCGCCCTGCCCCGATTGCGGGCCTCGCCGTTTCGCCCGACTGTGGCGCGGGAGTCCAGGCCAGGCTCCAACGGGGAGCCGACATGCTGACCATCCACCATCTGGAAAAATCCCAATCGGAGCGGATCATCTGGCTGTGCGAGGAGCTTGGCCTGCCCTACGAGCTGAAACGCTACGAGCGCGATCCCGTCACCATCCTGGCCCCGCCCGAGCTGAAGGCGCTGCATCCCGCGGGCACCGCACCCATCATCAGCGAGGGCAGCTTGGTCCTGGCCGAATCCGGCGCCATCATGGACTACATCCTGGCCAGGCACGGCGGGGGCAGCCTGGCGCCCGGTCCGGACCACCCCGACTTCGCCCATTACCTCTACTGGCTGCACTTCGCGAACGGCACCCTGCAACCGAACATGGGGCGGAACATGATCCTGCGCCGGCTGGGCCTGGCGCCGGACAACCCGGTCCTGCTGGCAGTGCGGGGACGCCTGGACCGGGCGCTCGGCATGGTGGAGGCGCGGCTGGGCGAGGCGGACCACCTGGCCGGCGCCGGGTTCACCGCAGCCGACGTCATGCTGGTGTTCTCGCTGACGACCATGCGCATCTTCCTGCCGCTCGACCTGGCGCCCTATCCCAACATCCTCGCCTACCTGCAACGCATCGGCGCACGCGACGGATACCGGCGGGCGATGCGGCGCGGCGACCCGGACATGGCGCCGATGCTGACCTGACCGGACCAGTCGCTGCAAGTCCCGGCCGGGCGGAAACCGCCATACCAAGCCGCTCGCGGCGCGGCAGTCCAGGAGCCGCAGGGGAGCCGGCGGTTCCGGGCCGCGTTGCCATGCTCCGCACGGTGACGATCCTTCAACCAGGCAAGTCCGGCGGCCGTCGGGGGCGAAGGGAAGTCCGCTTGACAGCCCGGCACGGGGACGAGACGGACCGCCATCCCGCCGGCTGCCGTCCCCAAGGGCGCGCGTCCGCCATCAATCCCCCGGCAACCCGGCCCCAAAGCGCCTCCAGCCCCTAGCACCTGCCGTCCCGGCGACATACCCTTGCGCCCGCACGCCCAGCACGGCGTTGGAGGCATCGCCTTGAAGCAGCATCCCATCGTTTGGGCCGTCGCCCTGACCCTGGCCCTCGCCGGCCCCGCCAACGCCCAGACCGGCGCACAGGCAAGCACAGCCGCCGCGGCAACCGCCCCCCTGATCGCGACCGCTGGCGTCATGCGCGCCACGCTCGACAACGGGCTGCGGATCGTTGTCGTGCCCGACCGCCTGGCGCCGGTGGTGACGACCAACCTCAGCTACCTCGCCGGCTCCAACGAGGCGCCGCCGGGCTTCCCCGGCACGGCGCACGCGCTGGAACACATGATGTTCCGCGGCAGCGCCGGGCTGGACCGGGACCAGTTGTTCGAGCTGGGCGCGCTGCTGGGCGGCAACTACAACGCCACCACCAACGAGACCGTCACCCAGTACACCTACACCGTTCCCGCCGCCGACCTGGCGCTGGCGCTCCGCACCGAGGCGCTGCGGATGCGCGGCCTGACCTTGACCGAGGAGGACTGGACGCAGGAGCGCGGCGCGATCAACCAGGAGGTGTCGCGCAACAACTCCAGCCCGTTCTACCTGTATTCCGCCCAGGTGCAGGTGCTGCTGTTTGCCGGCACGCCCTACGAGTTCGACGCGCTCGGCACCCGCCCGTCGTTCGACAAGACCGACGCCGCCCTGCTGCGCCGGTTCTACGACCAGTGGTACGCTCCCAACAACGCCATCCTGGTGATCGCCGGCGACGTGGAGCCTGCCGCGGCCATCGCCCAGGCCCGCAGCATCTTCGGCGGCATCGCCCGCCAGGACCTGCCGGCCCATGCGCCGGTCGCACTCGCCCCGGTGCAGGCGCAGACCATCAACCTGCCGACCAGCTTCAGCACCGGCATCGCCGCCATCGCGGTGCGCATGCCCGGCCTGGCCGCGCGGGACTTCGCCGCCGCCGACGTGCTGAGCGACGTGCTGGGTAGCCAGCGCGGCGAGATGAACGCCCTCGTGACATCCGGCCGCGCCTTGTCGGCGTCGTTCAGCTACCAGCCGCGCGCCGGGGTGGGCCAGGGCCTGGCCATCGCCGCCTTTCCGCGCGGCGGCGACCCGGCGCCGGTGCTGGCCGACCTGCGCCGCGTCCTGCAAGCCGCCGCCGACGGCAACATCCCGGCCGAACTGGTGGAGGCGAGCAAGCGGCAGGAGATGGCGCAGCTTGCCTTCGAGGCCGACAGCATCAGCGGCCTGGCCAACGCCTGGTCCCGCGCCTTGGCGATGCAGGGCCTGAACAGCCCGGACGACCTGGCCCAAGCCTACGAGTCCGTGACGGTTGCCGACGTGGTCCGCGTCGCGCGGGACGTGCTAGACCTGGACCACGCCGTTTCCGCCGTGCTGACGCCGCAGGACGGCGCACGGCCCGGTTCCGCCGCCGGGTTCGGCGGCGCCGAGACCTTCGGCAGCCCGTCCAGCCGCGCCGTGACCCTGCCGGACTGGGCCGCCGCCGCGCTGGAGCCTCCCGGCCTGCCGCCCACGCCGGACGCGCCCGCCGTCAGCGTCCTGCCCAACGGCCTGCGCCTGATCGTGCAGCCCGAGAAGGTGAGCCGCACCGTGTCCGTCTATGGCCGCGTGCGCCAGACGCCCACCGTGCAGGAGCCGCCGGGCAAGGAGGGCGTGGCGTCGCTGACCGGGGAGCTGCTGGACTACGGCACGCAGTCGCGGGACCGGCTGGCGTTCCGCAAGGCGGTGGACGACATCGCGGCGCAGCTCAGCACCGGCGGCAGCTTCTCGCTCAAGGTGCTGACCCCCGATTTCGAGGACGGGATGCGGCTGCTGGCCGATGCCGAGCTTCGCCCCGCCTTCCCGGCCAGCGACTTCGCCGTGGCGCGCAACCGGCTGCAGACGAGCGTGACCGGCCAGGTACAGACGCCGGCCTACAAGTTCGGCCTGGCTGCCAACCGGGCGCTGGTGCCCACGGGCGACCCGAGCCTGCGCCGGGCCACGCCGGACACGGTGGCGGGCGTCACGCTGGACGACGTGCGCGCGTTCCATGCCGCCGCCTACCGCCCGGACCTGACCACCATCGTCGTGATAGGCGACATCTCACCCGCTGAGGCCAGGCGCGTGGTGGCCGACACCTTCGGCGGCTGGGCCGCTCCCGGCCCGGTGCCGTCGCTGGACTTGCCGGCGCTGCCCTCCAACCCGGCCAGCCAGGCGCGCATCGCCGATCCCAACCGGCTGCAGGACAACGTGGTGCTGGCGCAGACGGTGGCGCTGCCGGTGGCCAGCCCCGACCGCTATGTGCTGGAGCTGGGCAACACCATCCTGGGCGGCGGCTTCTCGTCGCGGCTGTATCAGGACCTGCGGGTGCGGACGGGCTATGTCTATTCCGTCAGCAGCCAACTCAACTGGCAGCGCACCCGCGCGACCTACGCCGTGTCGTTCGGCGCCGACCCCGGCAACGTGGACAAGGCGCGCGACCTGGTGGTCCGCAACCTGCGCGACCTGCAAACCAACCTGGTGAGCGACGCCAACCTGGCCCGCGCCAAGGCCCAGACCCTGCGCCGCCTGCCGATGGGCCGCGCCAGCGTGGACCGCATCGCCAGCTCGCTGCTGCGCCTGACCGACCTGGGCCTGCCGCTCAATTCGGAGGAGATCGCGGCCCGGCGCTACCTCGCGATCACCGCGCCGGAGATACGCCAGGCGTTCGCGAACTGGCTGCGCCCGGACGGGCTGGTGCAGGTGGTGGAAGGTCCGCCGCTGCCGTAAGTGTCCTCCCGCCGGTCATGGAGTCCGCCTCCTGCCCCCTCTCCCTCCGGGAGAGGGTTGTGGTGAGGGAAGCGGCAAGCGCGAACCCTGGCCATGCTAGCGTGACTTCGCGCTGCATCGGGGCAGCATGGTCCTGACGGCTTCCCTCACCCCAACCCTCTCCCGGAGGGAGAGGGAGAAACTCAGCGCCGTCCTCCGCCAGGAATCACCCCATGCCGCACGCCCACCTCCACTTCACCCCCGCGGAACTCGCCGCCCGCCGCGCCGCCGCCGTCGCCGGCATGGAGCGCCGCGGCCTCCATGCCCTGCTGCTGTTCCGGCCTGAAAGCCAATACTACCTCATGGGCTACGACACCTTCGGCTACGTCTATTTCCAGTGCGTCGTCCTCGCCGCCGATGGCCGCATGGCGTTGCTGACCCGCGCGCCGGACCGCTTGCAGGCCCGCTTCACCTCCGTCGTGGAAGACATATGCATCTGGGTGGACGCCCCCGACGCCGATCCGGCCGGGGCGTTGCGGGACATGCTGGGCGGCATGGGCCTGCACGGGCGCGCCCTGGGGGTCGAGTGGGACAGCTACGGCCTGACGGCCCGCAACGGCCAGCGCCTGGCCGCGGCGCTGGACGGCATATGCCCGCTACACGACGCCTCCGACCTCGTGACCCGGCAGCGGCTGGTGAAGTCCCCGGCCGAGCTGGCGCATGTCCGCCGCGCAGCCGCCCTGGCCGACGACGCCCTGCACGCCGCCCGCGCCGCCACCCACCCCGGCGCGTGGGAGGGCGATATCCTGGCCGACATGCACGCCGCCGTGTTCCGCGGCGGCGGGGACGACCCGGCCAACGAGTTCATCATCGGCTCCGGCCCCGGCGCGCTCATGTGCCGCTACTACACCGGGCGCCGCCACCTGGACCCGGACGACCGCCTGACGCTGGAGTTCGCCGGCACCTACCGCCACTACCACGCCTGCCTGATGCGGACGCTGGAGGTCGGACGCCCCGACCCGCGCACGCCCGCCCTGCACGCCGCCTGCACCGACGCGCTGCTGGCCGCGGAGGACGCGCTGCGCCCCGGCCGCCCGGTGGGCGAGGCGTTCGACGCCCATGCCCGCGTGCTGGACGCCGCCGGATGGCGCGAGGCGCGCATGAACGCCTGCGGCTACAGCCTGGGCGCGGTCTATGCGCCGAATTGGATGGACTGGCCGATGCTGCACGCCGGCAACGCGCTGGAGGCGGCGCCGGGCATGGTGTTCTTCATCCATATCATTGTGTTCGACGAGGCGTCGGGCCTGGCCATGACGCTCGGGCGCACGAGCCTGATCGGCGAACAGGGGGCCGAGCCGCTGTCGGATGCGCCCCTGGACTATCGCTGCGATCAGTGAGGGAAGGTGCGCGCTGACGCGGCGACGGTCCTCGACGCGGCGCGGATGCCTTGCAGCGCCACCTGGAACCTGTGCAGCCTGTTCCCCACCGGTCGCGGGCCACCCGCCTGATGCTCCCCTGGGATGGGGTCAAACCGGCGCAAGGCTTACGGAGCTTCCTTCTCCCTCTCCCTCCGGGAGAGGGCCGGGGTGAGGGAGGCCGCGCGGACCCACCCAGATTATGTGCAGCGCGATCAGGTGCTTGGACGGCATATATGGTCCGTGAGGCTTTCCCTCACCCCGGCCCTCTCCCGTAGGGAAAGGGGGCAAGCAGCTATCCCGCCGGGTCATCCGGCACTTGCCCGAAGCTGCCCAGGTGCTCCGGCGCCCCGAACTCGTCCGCGTCGGCGTCGTGATGCACGCGCACCACCCGTGCGCCCAGGATGCTGCCGCCGGCCAGCGCGCGCTCGGCGCGGCGGATGCCCTCGTCGGGCGTGCGGCACACCAGCGGGATGCCGGGCTTCAGGGCGCCGCGTGGGCCGGCGACGTAGGGCTGGTAGATGATCTGGGCTGTGGTGGCCATATCTGTCCTCGCGGTCGGGTCGTGGCCGTCCCTATGGCACGCTGAACGCCGCCGCGTCGAACCCGTCCGGCAACACGCCACGCGGGCGGATCAGGTCATACGGCCCGACCGGCAGGTAGCGCCCCGACCTCGGCGCCGCCGTCACCGCCCCGTCCCGCATCACGACCTCACCGCGCCGCAGGGTCGCCACCGGCCAGCCCGTGACCTCCATCCCTTCATACGGCGTGTAGTCTATCGCGTGCTGCTGCAAAGCATTGGTCAGGCAGGTGCGGCGGCCCGGGTCCCACAGCACCAGGTCGGCGTCGGCGCCGGGCGCGATGCGGCCCTTGTTGTGCAGCCCGAACAGCGCCGCCGGCTGCGATGCCGTCAGGCGCACGAAGTCGCTGGGCGTGATGCGGCCGGTCGCCACTCCCAGGCTCCACAGCACCGGCAGGCGCGCGGCCAGGCCGGGGACGCCGTTGGGAATTGCGGTGAACGGCGCGTCCGCCCCGGCCGACCGCTTGCCGCGCGGCCCGTCATAGCTCCAGCCGCTGTGGTCCGAGCTGACGACCGACAGCGTGCGCGCCCGTATGGCGTCCCACAGCCCCGCCGAGGCGGCGGCGTCGCGCGGCGCCGGGCTGCACATGAACTTGGCGCCCTCGAAGCCCGGCCGGTCCATGTCGGCGGCCGTCAGCGCGAAGTACTGCGGGCAGGTCTCGCCCCAGACCTTCACGCCGCGGGCCTGGGCGCGGGCGATCTCCTCCGCCGCCTCGGGGCAGGAAACGTGGAACACCTCTATCGGCGTGTCCACCAGCTCGGCGAGCGCGATGGCGCGGTGCGTCGCCTCCCGCTCCACGACGGCCGGGCGGGACCAGGCGTGATACTTCGGTGCGGTCCGCCCATCCGCCAGCAGCGCGGCGGAGCGCCAGGCGATGGCGTCATAGTTTTCGCAATGCACCGTCACCAGGCAGCCCAACCGGCGCGCGGCGGACAGCACGGCCAGGTACTGCCGGTCGTCCAGCCGCAGAGGGTCATAGGTCAGGAACACCTTCAGGCTTCGCACGCCGCCCGCGACAGCCTGCGGCAACTCGTCCCGGATCACCGCATCGGTCGGGTCGGTGACGATCTGGTGGAAGGCGTAGTCCACCATGGCGCCCGCCGCGGCCCGGCGGTGATACTCCGCCAGGGGCTGCAGGATGCCGCCGCCCTTGAACTGGGTGGAAAACGTGACGACGCTGGTGGTGCCGCCCGCGAGCGCCGCGGTGCTGCCTGTCGTGAAGGTTTCCTCGTCAGCGCCGCCGCCGGATTGCAACTGCTCGATGTGGCAGTGGCTGTCCACGCCACCGGGCAGGACCAGCAGGCCGGCGGCGTCCAGGACGGGGCCGCCTTGCAGCCTTTCGCCCAAAGCGGCGATGCGGCCGGCGCGTACGCCGACATCTGCCCGGAACTGGTCGCAGGCAGTGACGACGGTGCCGCCTTGGATGATGAGGTCATAGTCGGACACTGCGCGCTCCTTTGTCCGCGCCAGGCTGGCGCGGTTGCGGAGCAGAGGCAACTGCTTCTCCCTCTCCCTTCGGGAGAGGGAGAAGAAAGCTTAGCGGTAGCCGG
>JAABUK010003918.1_pt1 | contig 24710 bp, 5 predicted proteins | sample 5559141 | NCBI WGS metagenome assembly JAABUK01 (sample SAMN10711869, study PRJNA513367) | rock metagenome | isolation source: Antarctica rocks | place: Antarctica: Victoria Land, Pudding Butte nord | collected 2016-01-03 | reverse complement strand
TATATAATAATAATTTTTATCAGGCTCCTCTTCTAAAGAAACTTTCTCATTAATTATAAAGACTTTCTTCTTCTCCTTCTTTAATAAATAATTAATCATCTAATAATTAGTCTTCAGATCTTAAGCAGTGCATTTCTTATAAGAATAAGAAGGATCGATATTAAAATACTTCTTTACAGATGTAAAGAGCTTAAAAGAAGATCTACTTAATATCGCAGATATTAACTTAATATATAATATCTTCTTATAAATTGATTCTAAGATCTTCATTAAACGAGATCAAGAATACTTATATATTAATCAATTTAATCTAGTTCTCTATTTATAAAGGCGTTATTAAATATTCTATATCTTTTATAAATAATCTTGAAAGTTCTATAGACTCTTTTAACTTTCTTCGGCAAGCACACTTTACAGCTTTAACATAATCTGAAAGTTCTTATAAACTCTTTAAATCAGATTCTTCTCTATCTTTATATCTATAATTCACAGCTTACTAATCTTCTTATTAATATATTCTGCAGGAGACCATTCTTAATTCCATTAAAAACACTTCTAATTTATATCAGATTAAAATTCTGTATTAGTGCTTATAAAATCGCGCCTGATAACTCTTCTTTATTAAGTAAATAATAAAGCTAAATACTTCTTTTCGATAATTAATAAAGTAGCATATTATATATAAGCTATTTTATTATCAAGATAATAAGAAAGTAGTAGTGCAAGCTTCTACTCTTAATTCTTATAAATCAATATAATATTAGTAATGCGTTAATAAAATATTCGAGCTGATTTAATATCTTAATAAGAGATTAATTTAAATAGATAGATCTCTAATGATTTTAGCGTTAAAGCTCTATTTCTGAATCTATTCACTAATAAGAATTAACTTAATAATAAGAAATTCTGTCTTATATTAAGACCAGTTATAATAACTCTTATAGTCTCCGTATAACTCTTTATATTCCGATTTAATATTATCATGAGCTTTATTATAATTAATAATATTATTTAATCTATAATAAATATAGTCTGAGTCTTCTTAAGAGTCTCTACTATCATCTCTTAAACCTCTAAAAAGATATTCTTTTTAATATATTTTTCTATAATAAGATCTCTCTCTCTTCTCATTCAAGCTCTATAGAGCTTATACTTATAACACCTGACTAATAGCTAGTAAAGACAAACTGAACTAACCCGTTTTAAAGATTTACTCAGCTTATATTAATCTGATGAGACTGACTGAACTTTAAAAGATGATTATGATATCCCTTCTTTTATCTTTAATTTATTTAAACAGTTTAACGATTATTAGTAGTTATAAAGAGAATAGAAAGGAAATAGAATGTTAAGTACTCAGAATATAAGATAGAATGGGTGTTAAGTACTCAAGAAATAGTAGAATAAATATTAAGTATTTAGAGAATGATAGAATAAGATTTAAGCGTCAAATACTTAAATAATAAGATGAAAATAAGACTTGAGTGTTAAATACTTAAAGAATAAGATAAGCTATCAGTAATTATAAGCTGTAATCTATCAAAAGCAGAGAATCTGTAGAATAAAAGACTAGCTCGCGACTGCGTAATGTCTCTATTTGCTAATAGAGAGGTTCCTGCAGAAGCTAATATAGCTTATAGATTATTGATAGGATTCTGCGGAGACTAGTGCGCCTTATAGAGAGTTGACAGGATCGAATTTAGCTCGAAAAATAAGCTGAATTCGAAAATGAGGTCTACTTAAGACAGTATGTCTTGTAGACTGTTAATAGGATTGAATTTACAGGAAAATCACGCAAAATTTGAGGCAGTAGAAAGTTGACAAGCGCAGTAAAGCGTTTATCGGCGTGTTCATCAAATGTTACAGTGAGTAACAGGTGCTATGACTGAGATAGCTGGATAGTCAGAAATAGCTTAATTGGGCTAAGTATGACTGGATAATTAAGTTATTATTATTAATCTAAGTGAGGGCGGAGAATAGAAATAAGAAAAAGCGCGGCCGCGTTAAGTCTTTGCTTAAGCTCTAAGGCCGAATGCGGCTGTGTCTTAACACAAAAGCAAGTCTTAACACAAAAGCAAGCCTTAGCGCAAAAACAAGTCTTGGCGCAAAAGCAAGTCTTAGCGCAAGATACAGCACTGTCAGAGCACCTTCAAAGCCCTAGCACCCCATTGGGCCTAGCGCTACCGCAGCTCATATAGATAGCGCAGAAATAGAATTGTAACAATATCTATATATCAACTATCGATAATTAAATAATATCATGATAAAAAATCGGTACACATTATTATTAATCTCAGAATTATATAATTATATTTGTGAGATAAAGTAATTTATTATGCTCGATTTATAAGAAGCGTATAATCTAATAAGAATGAAGAAGAGAGAGAAATGAAAAATAGCATTTTAAACTTATTATAGTTATTATAAGTATCTGATTATACTCTTTAAATTAATAAATATCTCTATCTCCTTTTAATCTTTAATAAATAATGTTCTGAGAGAATATTTAAATCAGTTCTATATCATTTACTTAAACGATATTCTCATATACTTGGAAATCAAGAAATAATATATTAAATATATTTGAAAGATACTTTATACTCTTCAAACGAAAAATTTATTAATAAAGATTAAGAAGTGCGAGTTTTATAAGTAAAGTTTTAAGTTTCTTAGATTTATCTTAATAATTATAAGAATTTAGATAAATAAATTCAAGATAATAATTATACTTAAATGATTATAATCTATATTAATAAAGAAATTACAGTTATTTCTTAAATTTATCAACTTCTATTAAAGATTTATTATAGATTATTTAAAGATAATCGTTCTATTAATATAAATGACTTAAAAGAAAATATTCTTTATTTAGAAAATAGAAGTAGAGTCTTTATTTTAAAAGCTGAAACAGAAATTTATAATAACTTCTATTCTCACAATATTTAATCTTGAAAGACAAATCGTGCTTAAGATAAATATATTAGACTATATTATCAATATATATATAAGTTAATTTAATAACGAAGAATGATTAAGACTCATCATCTTTTATTTTAGAAAGATAATTTCAGCGAAACTCAATTATAAGATTTATGATAAAGAACTTCTAACTATAATTATCGCGTTTAATAAATAATAAGTATACTTAAAAGAATTTAAGTATTCTATAAAAGTATATATAAATTATAAAAATCTGTTATACTTCATTATTATTAAGATATTAAACAGATATCAGATATAATAATCTGAGCTATTATCAGTTTATAACTTCAAAATTTCTTATTAAAAAGAGAATAATAATATTAAAGCTAACGCTTTAAGTTATTAAGTAAATTATATTTAAGATGTTAAATTCGCTTTATAATTAATTTTATATAAGAATAAGAATAGATTTATAATATATAATTATGCTGTAATTACTTCGACATTTCAGATCTCTGATTAAGATTAGAAAAGCCGAATTATTAAATTATATTTAAACGATTGTTTATTTTGTAAGATTCGAAAAAATCTCAAAAAATACTTAATCTTTTAAAAACAAGACAGCGAGCTGATCTTATATAAAGAACTGATATATATTATAAATTAAGTAAAGAAAATGATTATTCAATAATATTATAAGGAAATGTCTTATAGATATCAAGAAATAAAGAAAACTCTAAAACACATTTTCAGATTCTACTATTTTTCAGAAATAAATAAAGCAATTCAGTAATAAATTATTAACTGCGATACTTATTAAAAAACTAAGCACTTCTAATATAAATTATATAAAAAGATGCAATCTTCAAAATAATCTAAAGAAGCATAGAAATTCATTACGCTAAACTTCATTATTAAGCTATTATTATTTAAGAACTCAATAATTAATATCAGTTATAATAGTATTCTAATTATTATTAATAGATTAATAAAATATATCTACTTCATTAATTATATAAAAGCATTAAACGCCGAAGACTTAATCTATACATTTTTATAAACAATATTCGCAAATTACAATATATTAATAAAGATCATCTCTAATCGGAACAAACTATTCACTTCCAAATTTTAAAAGTTATTAATAAATCAACTTAAAATCAAATATAAGCTGTTTATAACTTATTACTTATAAATAGATAAACAAACTAAAAGAATTAATTAGATACTGAAACAATATCTACAATATTATATAAACTATCGCCAGAATAATTAAGTAATACTTCTATTACTAATATAATTCGCATATAATGATATTTCAGTAGCGACTAAAGTATTATCTTTTTATGCTAACTATAAATAAGAAGTAATTTCATATCAATAATTAAAAGAAATAAGATAACTTATATAAAAGTTAGTTATTAATATATAATTATTAACTAATTTATATCAAGAATTAATAAAAGATCTTAAATTCATTAATTAAAGATCTAATATATATTATAACTCTAAGAAAATTAATAGATTAAATCTTAAAAAGAAGAATCTAATATATTTACTTTATTGAAATATTAAAATTAAAAGACTTAATATAAAACTAAATCACACAAAACTTAATCTCTATTCAGTTTAGAAAGTCTTAAATAAATTAATTTATAGATTTAAACTCTTAAATATTATAAGAATTTACTTTATATTCGACATTTCCCTTTTAGAATCTATATTAAAGAACGCTAAATAGACTTTAATTTATCTAAACAATTAGAATTAGAAGTATAAGATAAAAAAAGTGCTTAATAATTAAGAGATTAAAGATAAAACTCATTATCTAATAAAATAATTAGATTATAACACGTCAGAAAACATATAAGAATTAGAAACAAATCTCAGTCTTGTAATTCTTAAGAATTATTATCGCCGAAATTCTTAATATAAGAAGAATTAAAGAAAGCAGTTAGCTACTCTTTATTAAAAATGATATTTAATTCCGCATTAATTAATAATTCTTTCTTCTTAGAATATTCCTCTTTCTAATTAAGCTCTTTTAGAAACTTAATTTTCTGAGTAATTATCTTATTTTAAGCCGCCCGAAGAGACTTAATATAAGAATCTAGACTCACTATCTCCGCAGTATTTTATTAAAGATAAAGAAGAGTTATCTTTTACATAACTTTTAGACGCAGCTCTTTCTATTATAATCTTTAAAAGTTGATCTTCAAGAAATTATTATTATAATAAACATTATAATAAGTATACTCCGAATACTTCGAGATATCTTTAAAAAAAATATAAAGATAATTCCGCTCAGCGCAGATAGAATATATAATCATAATCAGCATTCTTAATAAAATTATCTTCTTTATCTAAATTTAATATTATTTATAAGAGAAAGATTTACTAATATAATACTGAAATATAATAAAGAAAAAAAGAAGTAGAAAATATCGAAATTATAAAGATAGATTTAAATAGCTTAAGAGATTAAGTTAACTTAAAAGAATATAGTATTATAATTACAGATCAGTAGTTAATAGACTTAACTCTAATTATTAAAGACTTAATAATAAATTAAGATAATAGATTCCGCTTAAGAACATCTTTAAGAATTATAATAGATTTAACTCAGAAAATTATATTTAATCAAAATAATTAAAGACAAATATTAAGAGAAGTGCTTAAAAGTGCTTAAAAGAAGCACTTAAAAGTAAGTATTTAAGAGTGCTTAAGAAGAGCACTTAAAAGTATTGTGCACGACTTATTAATAATAACTATATAAACGATCATTTATCTTATAATTTCATAATCTTATTTCTCTTCCGTAATCAACTTATATTATTAATTGCATTCTATTTTTAACTCTTTTATATAAGAACAGTGATTTCTATTTACAAACCCTCTAATATCTGAACTCTGTTATAGCTAATCTTAGCAGTTTCTAACACATATCTAATATCTCTTTTTAAAGATATAATTATTTTATTTCTAAATTATAATAATAATTAATATAATTCATAATAATAATTAATATAATTCATAATTTAAGATATAAATCTTTGCGCAATTTATATTAAGAGAATTATTATTTAAAGTAAGAATATATAATTAATTAAAAGACTGAGAAAGAAAAGATAATACTTAGAATAGTTATTATTAAGTTAATTAGTTGTAAATTATATAATTAATAAAGATATTATAAAATATCTTAGCTTATAAAAGTCTTTGATTATTATAATAATTAATATAATTATATATATTCTTCTTATAAATTTAAAATCTCTACACTATAATATTTACTTCTTTTTAATTAGATTAGTAAAAATATTTCTTGATATTCTTGACAGTTTAATTAAGAGATCGGATCAGATCGAGTCTAATCTAATCTATGTAACAGCTCAAGCTAAATATATTTAATAGTCTATAGAAATGAATACTTAAATTGCAGAAACTAATCTAGCTTATAAAGAAGCTGTAAAAGTATTAAATATACATTATAACCGCTAATCTTAATACAGCTCTTTAGCTTTAAGATCTAATTAGAAGATATAACTCTAACGCGTTAAATCCGCGTGTTAAGTCTTAAGCATTTCGCTGTATCACGTGTATAATAAAATAGTTGAATTTTCATAATTAAGTCTATAACTATCTCTCGCGTATAACTATTCTTCATAGCTGTAATAACTTATAATACTATCCCCCGACTTATTAAGTTAATTATCCTTAATTAATAGCTAACAATATTATCTTTCTATTCTTAATTATTAATCTCTTTATTATTAATTAAACTCATTAATATCTCTTTCTTAAATAATAATTTAAAAACATTATTTCTCTTCTTATTTCTAACTCACTTCTTAAAGCTGTCTTTTTATTACTTAGATCTTAGCTTATTATTATTTCTTAAGTAGTAATTGTTAAGAATGTCTTTTAAATTCTTAAGATTCTTAATCAGATAATATATTAAATTCTCTAAATGATTTATTTATTGCACTCTCGTCTTAAAATATTTATTCACTCTTTTAATATTAATAATATTCTTTACTTCTTATTCTGCGTCTGTCTCTGTTTTTGTAATAATAAGAAAAGATATAAAGTATTCTTATTTAAATAAGAGATTCTCTGGATCTCTGAATAATAAAGTAATATAGAAGATAGAGTGAATCTTTATAGACGCAGATAATTTAAGTTTATACGCGTTTCTCAGCTTCTTCAATATCTTATATAAATCAATTCATTTCACGTTCAACTTCTTATAAGATCTGATTATATAAATATTCTTTATTAATAACTATATCTTCTCTTCTTCTTTAAAAATCATTAATTAATAATACTTATTAATCTGCTTCTTCTATCTCTTTTAAGTTTAAGTTAAATGATTTTTTATTCAGTCTTATATTTTAGTTATTAACTTTATTAGACTTTAAGTCTTCTATAACTTAATTTATTATCTAATTATCTTTAACTTCTCTATTATATTAAAACTTATTTATAACTTATATTCTTTATCAATTATAAATAAAGATAGTTGAGTTAATTTAAATATAACTGTGTTTATTGCGAATTTCATACTTAGTAATAACTCCGCTTAATTCTTCTAATTAAAGTTCACATAATTATATAAGTAATGCTTCATCTTTATATTCGCGACTTCTATCTGTTCATCTATCTATAAATAGAACGCTGTTAACAGCTTCGCGATAATACTCAAAATCTAATATAATTATGTTAGATAGATCATGAATTCTTCATATATTCTTATATAGCATTCTGATTATATTCTTCGCGATTATACTCTCATTAATAGTTATATAAACAATATAATGTCTTTTCTTCATTAATTAATTCATTATATTAAGAATCGTATTAAATCTTTTTAATTCTAATAATTTCATCATAAAATTTATAAAAACATTTTTTTAAAACATCTCAGAAATTAAAAGAGATTATAACTCTTCTTTTAGACGCTATCTTCTTATCTTTAATCTCTAATAAATATAATAGTTTCTTAGATATCGCTTAACTACTTCTATTAGTTTAGAGAATTAATATAATTTTCGAATTAATCGCAGTATCTTTAATTCTTTTGTATATTTAATTTCTCGACTCTTATAAATCTATTAAATTACTTATATTCGCAGATCTTTTAAATCTATAAGAATTGTTAATTTATCTTGAAAGTAGATCAGATCTTCTTACTTCTTATACAGACTTATCTAATATTTATTATAAACACTCTCGATCTTATTTTATAAGATCTTATAAATCTTCTTCAGACTCTGATCATCTTTATTCACTTACTTAATATTCTTATTTAGTGTGCGAATCTCTTGCGTAATATATATCATCTTATAGTTCTTCTGAACTTCTTTAAATAACATCTTTAATATTAATAGTGTTTGATGTAAATTAGAATCGTTCTTTACTTTAAGAATATTCTTCTTTTATTAAATTAAGACGTTAATCTTTTTATTAATCGCTTCTAATTAATAAATAACTTTAAAGTTGAATTATATTAAGAACTCTGCTTATCTCGTCTATTATCTAGTTAACTTCTTTATTAATATGAAATACTTTAGAGTTTTATAATTTGTGAGTATCTTAATAATATCTTCTTTAATATTCTGCAGCTCCGATTCTTATTTCTTGAAGTATTGAATTATCATTAACAATTTCTTATTATATATAATATAATTTCTTTTAATCGGGCTTATACTACTTAAATAATAAGTAATTAAATATAATTTCTTATTCAATTCTTTCTATAAGAGAATTTCTTTAATAATATAATTACTTGCATTATATTTCACGTAAGTCTTCTTTCTCAGATTAAAATACTGAAGAATTAAATCAGATATTATCAGCTTCTTCAACTTCTTAAATATTTCTGTGCAGAACTCATCTTATATTAAAGAGATCTCTTTTCTTAATAAATTATTTAATAATCTTGCTATTTAATTAAAATCCTTGTAAAATTGTCGATAATAATTAATGAATTTAAGGAATTATTATACTGCACGTACATTCTTTAAATCAGACATCTCTCACTTCTGAATTATCTTAATTTGAGCTGAATTTAATCACATTTTATTCATCTTTATTAATAGATCTAAGAATTTGATCTTTATAATATAGAAATTATATTTCTTAATATTTACTTAAAGTTCTGCTTTCTTCAGAATCTTTAATATCTTCTTAATATACTATTTATATTCTTCTCGCGTATTATTAAATATTAAAATATTATTCTAATATAATATCACAAATTGTTTTAATATACTTAGAAATATATTATTTATATATCTCTAATTAATTAAAAGCGTTAAGCTTAATCTAAGAGACATTACTAAATAGCGATAGTTTTCGTATATTATATTGAATATTATTAAATCATTATCTCTGATTATAATTATTCTAATATAATGAAACGCTTAATAAATATTCATCTTTATTAGAAACTTTGTGTTAGTAAGCTGTTTCAATATCTTATTAGTTTTAAGTATTGAATATTCATTCTTCTTTATAAGAATGTTCAGATCTTAATAGTTCACACAAAATTGAAGCTCTTTATTCAACTTTCTAATTAACAGAATCAAGAATATAAATAAGGCGTTACTTAACTTAATAAATCTCTTCTTAAGATTCTTCTTAATATATCTCTTAATTATATTAAGCTTTATAGAATTTATTTATTAATAGAACTATCTTCTAAACAGCTCTATATTATTCTGCAGTTCTATTTAATAATTATATTTATCTTAATATGAAAGAAGAGTATTTAATATCTTTTTCGAAAAAACATAAGTATATTTATAAAACTCAGACGGAATTATCTTTTATAAATCCTTCTTAATCTTCTTATTATTCTTCTTCTACTTCATAATATTCTCGGGAGTGATTATAATAATCTTTGCTTTAGACTTCTTAATTAACTTCTTAAAAGTTACTAAACTTATTATTTCAGTATTCTTTAATTTAAAAAAGATTAAGCTTATATCTGAACTTATATTATCTCTTCATTTTTAAAATCTTTAAGACTTCTTCTTTTTTATAAAAAATATTCTCTTACTCTTTATCTCTTCACGCCTTATAATCTTAGTAAATGATTATTTCATCTTCTATTTAGATTTATTTAAATTTAAATAGATCTGTTCAAAATTATCTTTATATATCTAATTATAACTAGATATATTTCTTTCTATTTAAAGATAATTAGATATATTCTCATTTAACTTCTTCTCATTTTCTGATATTTTATTATATCACACGTACGATAAAATAGTTGGATTTTTATTATTGTGCTGACAATATTCCGGCTCGAAATTTATAGTGTTAATAATGAGATTAAGTATATAATCATGCAATCTCATTCATTTCTTCTTTAAAATAATAGAATATGCTATCTAAATTACGTAAAAGATCTGCAATATTTATTAATATCTCTTAATTATTATAAGCATATAAATCGTCTATATTATAATAAAATACTTTCTTTTTGCAAAATTTATTAATAAAATCTTCTTAACTAGATTTACTAATCTGATTTGCAGTCTTTCACATAGATTCTTAATTAGTTAATAGTCTATTATTATTATAAGTCGATAGTTAATATTTATTAATACAGACACGTTTAAAGAACTTGTTTTTTCTTCGCTTAATAAAGTATTTATTAGAAATAGAGACTTTATTTAATCTTTAACTACTATAAAGATAATAGTTGACGATGTTTATAATTAATATTTTTATCTTAACTTATTTATAACTATTTCTGCGCTCGCAGATTTATTTATAATATTTTTGTGATAGACTGCTCTTTTTTTAATTTCTATAAAATATCAGAATCTTCTTTCTTAATAATGATTAATTCTAAACAGTTTCTAATTATATATTTTAGCTATTAATATTTATAATATCGGAACTTCTTACAATCTATTTTAATTATATAGAATAGAGGCGATCAAACTGATTTAATCTTATTAATTAGTTTATTAACTGACTTTCTCTTTCTAAATTCTAAATCTACTTAAATTATTTCGCGATCTTTTATAAATATTTCTATCTTTTAAATATTTATTTCGCAGAATTGTAAATTCTTAATCATCTTCTTTAATAGAGAGTATCTATTTAAGATAATTACTTACTTTAATTCATTATAGATTTTAGATTTTATATCTTAAATCTAATCTTTCTTTAAGATGTTTATCTAAATAATATATCTTATAAATTCTTTAAGAAAAGTGAGTAGATTCTTATTTTATTAATAAAGCTATTAATACTTATTTCTCGCCATTTACTTCTAAAAATAATCGGCGAATTGATTTGTTAATATCTATAGAAGAGAGATAATAATTATTATCTCGAAATCTTCTAAATATAATTTTAAAAGGTTTTTAATCTCACTCTTAATTCTAAATCTTATATAGATTACTTAATCTATTTCTATAAGAAATCTATTTCTATTTACTCTCAGCTTTATTTTAATAGATGATAATCATATCGCGAACTATTATAAAGTTCCGATCTTCAATATCTTTAAATTAAGAAGCTTCTCACTTATTCTTTAATCTTGATTAGTTTCTTCTATTATAGTTATTAGAACTTCTAATATTTATTATAAGTCTTCCCCTCTATTCTCTTAATATTAGAATGTAATAGATACAGCTAATCTCGTTAATAATCTCTTTATTAATATCTTCTTATCTCTTAGTCTCTCTTTAAGAGACTGATTCTTTTAAATCAGCTATTATCTTTCAGCTATTTATATATCTCTTTCTTTCTGTTAATAACTCTATATATTCAGAATTATTTAATGATTTTCTGACATCTTATTAATCTCTTCATTATAAGCCTTAATTATTTTATTATATAAATCACAGAATTTCTTAAATATGCGCAGTATATTACTCACATTATTCTATATTCTCGCAATAAACTTCGTTACTTCTTAATTCTTAATAAGCTGTCTTAAAATCATTATCTCTTGAATCATTTTTATCTTAATATTCTTTATTTATAAAGAAGATCGTCATTAATCTATTTTTAAATTAATCTATAATATAGAATCTTTCTTTAATCTTTCTTAATTAAATTAAGTTATATCGATTTTTAATTAACTTAGAAATTGAATTCTAAATTCTACTTTTAATTATATTATTCTAAATACTCTTAAGATTCTTCTATTCGCGAATATTAATTATTAACTAGTAGATCTTAAATTTACTAATTCAATTCTTAGATTATCTTGCTTTTTCAAAGACATCTCTAATTTCTCTCTCTTTAAAGATAGATAATCGAACTTAATATATTAAATTTGTTTACAAAATCTATCTTATTATTAAAGAGTTTAAGAGTGATTTAAAGAAAATTTAATAAAAATAAGTTAGTCTGCTTAAAATTTAAATTAATTAAAGAATAACTATTTTATATTTATTTAAATAATAAAGAGAATGAACTTAAATATATTATAATAATTTAAGCTAAATATATTTAATAATTTATAAAAATAAATACTTAAGTTATAAAAACTAATCTAGCTTATAAAGAAGTTATAGAAGTATTAAATATATACTGTGATTACTAATCTTAATACAGCTCTTTAACTCTAAGACTTAATCAGAAGATGTAGCTCTAACGCGTTAAGTTCGCGTGCTAAGTCTCAGATATTTCGCTGTATCGCGCGTATAATGAAATAGTTAGATTTTCATAATCAAGTCTATAATCATCTCTCGCGTATAACTGTTCTTTATAGCTATAGCAACTCATGATAATCTGATCTGATCTTTTAAATCTTAAGATTAAAGACCGGATGATTCGATCTTATATAGACTGAAATCGGACCGGACCGAATCATTACACAGTCTAGTAATTTCCGATAACTTCAGAATCTATTATAATCTTAACTTTTTATTATTTAATATGTCTTTATAAAATTATATATTGTATATAATTAATATTAATTACTACTAATTCTTAAGATCTGAGAATAAATTCTTTATTAAATCTCTAATATAAAGAGTCTTCTCATTTTTTAATTCTTCGAATTAATAGTTTCTGAAATAAGTATATTCTTCTCTCACAAAGTAACATTCTAATTTATTGCACGGGAAATATATGTATAACTTACAAGAAATGTAATATTCTTTATTATAAATCACTCTTATTACTTCTAATCTCTTAAATTCTTAGATTTATATTATACTTACACTTTATATTTCTTTAAGATAAGCGAAAATATCAATCTTATATAAATTAATTACTTCTCGAAAACTATTATTCTAATAATAATAAATTTATTTCTAATTTTAATCTAAACAGTCTTCTATATAATATATTCTTAATTATAATTTTAATTTAATTCTTTAAAATATTTTCTTGAGTGTATATACTTTATACTAATATTAAAACTCTAACTTATAATCTATATTTATATATAACACTAATTCTTAGAATTTGATAATTATTTCTATATAATTCTTATTATACTTAAGATTACTTAATACTTATTTCTAAGATATTTTAAAGATAGTACTCAACAATTATTACACTCTCTTCTATTTAGATTTCTTAAAATATTATTTTAAGTTGTTCTTATCTAATCTATAAATAGCGCATTAATCGTCATAATAAATAGTTCAAAATAAGTAGACATGAAATAGCTTTATAAATTTCTAATCGCGAATCTGCCTGAACAATTTAATAATCATTTCTAGCATTAATATTACGATATTAACGCAGTTAATATCTTACGTGTTATCTAATTTCTTTATAATTATTTCCGCCGGTTTTTCAGAGATTATATATAATTATTATTTATTCGGGTAATTATTAACTTAATATTCGAATTTCTTATAATAAAGATATAAATTTCTTTTTATTCTCTTCTCTTATTAAGCTAAAAAGAGTTTATCTTAACTAAATTTCTTTCTAAATCTTCTCTAACTAATAATATTCAGATCTATTTTATAAGAGTAGTAGACTTATTTTACTTAATATTTATCTTTTTAATATTTATTAGAAATAAAGATTTAAGAGCGTTCTTATTCTTTCTTTATCTATCTCTTATATAAATAATTATCTATCTTAATAAATATATCAACTAAACTTTTTAGTTTATCTAATCTCTTAATTTAAGTTAGTTCATTCTTAATTAAGTTCTTCAGTTCTAGATAATATTTTATTATAAGTGCTGCATTATTTTATTCAATTCTTAATATAATCTACTAAAACTTAAATATATACTCTATTATAAAATCTATTTATTAAAGTTTTTAAACTTCTCACTTAATAGTTTATTCTTTATTTACTTCTTTATATATCTATTTAATACACTTCTTAAAGTAAAGATAATTAATAAAAATTCTTTTTATTTTCATTTTTTTATCTTTAATAATCTTTTTCAAGTAATTTATTAAATAAGATTTAAATTAATTAAAGACTTCATTTCTAAGATAAGTAATTGTGTGTTAAGATGAATTATGTGATAAGTAGATAATGAGAATAGAGTAATGATGTTGAAATGTTGACTTAGCGCCAGTAAGAATATTAATTAGTTCTATATAATAGAAACTAATCTCTGAAGAATCTCTTTAAAGATCTCTTCTCTTCCCTCTATATTTATTTAATATAATAATTAAAGAAGAGAGGAAAGTAAGATAATTATAGCTAATTATTAATTAAAGTAGTAGTTAAGAAGAAATCTTCGAACGAAGAAAAGATATTAAGAAGTTAAAGATATTAAGTATATTAAATAATAAATGATTATTAGCTGAGATTATAATAAAAAAATTTTTAAAGTTCTATTCTTAAAATTAGAATCAGATTAATAGAATTACTTTATTAATAAGGAGAAGGTGAAAGTTAGATAATGTGTTAATATTTTAATAATAGTTATGTTAAGAAATAATAATGTATAAGTAAGCTAATTATTAATTATAATATATAATAATATTAAAGTAAAGATGAAGATAAGACGCGGATATTTTAAGGATATTATCTTGATAATAGAAGAAGATTAAAGATTAATAGACTGAGAACTTAATATAAAGTCGGGAAAGCGCTAGATTAAATAAGCGCTTAATCTTGATTAATATTACGCGTTAAGTTATAAGTTCAGCCGCTTTTAATAAATTAATTACTTTCGCAATTAATTTTATAGATTAATGTTATAAATTCTTTATTAAGTATAAGTAATCACTTCTTTTCTCATAATTATTATTCTTTTCTTCTCACACTCTCATTACTCACTATTATCTCGTTATTATCAAGTCTTTGTAATACTGTAAGTCTTCTTTGTTAAGTCTCTCACACAATCTTATCAGTCTTATAATCTTTAAAAGTTCTTCACAAAATCTTTATAATATCTTTACAGATCTTTTATTATATAAAAATTATAGATCGCTCTTCTAAATATTCTATTAATAACATCTTAATATTATCTTTCTTATTTAAATATTCTCATTCTACTTTTACTTTATCGCAGTAGTATTATCTACGCTATATTAAATATTTGATATGTTTCGATAATTAAGATAATATATATAAATAATAGAAGTTTAAGTGCTGTGAGTATTATATTAAAGAGAATAAATCTTATCTTAATATATATTACTTATTCTACTTTCTATTATCGTGCTAATAAATAGATCTCGAAAAAATTCTTTAAGTATATAAATAAATTAATAAAGCTGTAGAATAAGATAATAAACTTAAAATTTAAGAAAGATCTTAAAACTGATTTGATAATAACGATATTTAAGAAAGATAAAGAGATACTTTTTAGTAAAGATTGAAAGTTAAAAAATAATATTAAGAACTGAAAGCGCAATAATTAGCGTCTTAGTAAGTTATTATATAATACACGCAATATAAAAGATTTAATTTGTTTAATTATACTTATAATTAAAGATACTCAGAATTCGCTATAATATTTAATTAATATAAAGTGCTTTGAATTATATATATTGTTATCACTCTATTAATAATTATTAATTATAAACAGCTTCATTTATTTGTTATTATTAAAGAAGAATTTTAATAAGCTGCTGTTGTGATTATTATATTATACTGTCTTATAAAAAGTTTAATTATGCTATAATACTTTAATATGACTTGATTTATTATATAACTGCTCTTTATTTATAATGTATTAATAATATATTGATGAAGTAGAATTCTTATTTAAATTAATTTATTAAGTCTTGATTATATATCTTCTTTATATGAAGTCTTGAATCACTTCTTTATTTAACTCTATATATTTAAATATATCTAAGTCTCAATAAAATTTATAAACTTTATAAGAAAAACTAAAAAAGAGTATCTCATATTTAATACTTATACTTTATCTTATCAACTTTAAATCAAGTTAATAATTTATATTTCTGAATCAATTCTTTAGTATTCTCTATATTAGAGATCTTAATCTAAGTGCTTTCTATTATAAATCAGTCTTTCTACTTAATAAGATATTATTAACTTCTCTAATAAATATGTTTATTTAAAACTTCTTTTATTTTTTACTTCTTATCTTCATTCTTTAATAGTATCGATTTAATATATTATGCTAAGTCTTCGTCGGCTCTGCGATAATAAGATTTTAGAAGTGAGATATGAAAAATCGGATGAATCTTTTAATAAGATAATAGCTTTAATTAATATATCTATTATCTTATTATCTTAGTAATTTGAAACGAGTTAATATATCTATCTATTAGCTTTCTATTAAAATAAGTCTGTCTCAGATTTTTTATAGAAAGCATTATTCAGTCTTCTATCTTAAAAGTTATTAATTTATACTTTTTATTATATTATCTTACTTAATATATTACAACTTTCTTTCAGCACTTTATCAATTCTTCTCTTTATTTTTCTATAATCTTAATTCTTTTCTTAGTATTTAACGTCTTCTCTTTTAAGATCTCGTTTATAAGATTAAATAATCTTTAAAGATAAAAGCTTATTAAAGCGAATACTAAAGTAGTATTGATTATAAAATAAATACTATTATTATAATAGAATTAAGTGCGTAATAACAACTTATATCAGTTATTTTAATAATAAATTGAAAAATATTAAAGATATTATTTAAGCTTTTAATTTTATTATTCAGTTTAATTATTAATTTAAGAATAAAATATAATTAAAAGTCTTCTCTTAATCTTTAAATAAAAGCACAGCGTTAATTAAAAATATAAGATAAAAATAGAATCTTAATTAAAGATAATATTATTTAGTATATTAAAGTCGCTGATAATATATTTCTTAAATATGAAAGCTAATTCTTTAGCAGTAATAGTTTTATTTACAGTAATATATTTTGTAAATTTTGTGAATCTATTTATTATAATAAGAATAAAATTAAATGTAGTTTTCTCTTTAATCCTAAAAAATAAGTCAGTAATAAAGTTTATAATAATTTCTTTTTATAAAGCAGAGAAATAGAGTAGTGATTATAACGCGTTATATAATTAATATCGCTTTATCTTTATTCTTTAATAAATATTATAACTCACAATAAAATTCTTTACTTCTTTATTTATACTCAATCAGAAGAAGTTCTAATAAAGTAATATTAATGTTTTGCGGATATTAAAATAATTACTTAAAGAATCATTATATTTCATTAAAAGAATCTTATTACAGATTACTGAATTCGCAGAAACGAAAATATTATTATATCTATAAAATAGATTATTTAAATCTACTCATCACTTATTAATTTCATTAATAAGTCGCTTACTTTTTAATATTATCTCAGCTTTCTTTTATTAAATAAAGTCGTTATCTTATTATAATATTAGAAAGAGTTTTAAGAGAGAAATATCGAGCGACTTATAAATTATTAATCTTATCGCTATTATAATAACGCGTTTTAATATGAGAAGTTTATAATCTTTAATATTAATAAGAGAATTAAGTAATACTCTCGCTATCTTATTAATATACATTATATTATTTGTGTAAGATATTAAAAAATTATTAGTTTAAGCTTCTTTAAAACTCACAGTATTATTTAAGCTAATATAATATAATATTTATATAGAAGAAGATCTCACATCTTTAACTATTAATAGATCGACTCTTCTATTAAGAAAAACTTATAAAAAAGCTTGAAAACTTATTAATATTATACTAGCATTTCAACTTTTAAGTACAGATTTTTTGCGGTAAATAAACATTTTATTCTTTATTAATATCTTATTAAAATCTAGAAAGATGAATATCATATTTATATTCAGCATCTCATTAAACTCTTATCGCTAACTCTTTTATATAGAATTATTACGCAAGACTAATCTTACATTAAAATCTTAAGAGATAAACATCTCATTCTTATTCAATATCTTGCTGAAATCTGAGAAGATAAATATCTTATTTATATTTAATATCGCATTAACTTTTTAATATATCATATTCTGTATAAAGATATTCTGAAGCTTATTTCTCAAAATAAATAATATAATAACTGCTTACTCTTCTTCTAAGATCTTATAATCTGATTGTCTTAATAATAAGTCTATAAAATTTAATTTATCTGATTAATATTTAATTTCAAAATTATACTTTAATAATTCTAAAGCTTATCACGCCTAATATCTATTTAATATCGTGATGATTATAAAATATTTTAAATTATTATAATTATATTAAACTTCTATAATTTCTTTCACTTTCTATAAATAATATCGCCATTATTTAAATAGCTTAATAATGACTAGAAGTTTCTTATTATAAGTTTTATAAATCCCTTTCGTAATTATAAGCTTACGGGAAAAATAGATTATCGGGTGTTATAATAGTTTACTCTCAGCATTCTTAAATAATTATAATAAGATCTCTTCTACTATATAATTAAAAGCATCGATCTTCACACGTGTTAGCTTCTAAAAGTTAAAATGACGCAATATCGGCGTCTTATTAAAGACTTACTTAAGTTCTTTAAAAGCTTTCTTCGATTTCGCATTAAATATAAAAAGATTAGTTTATTTATCATTCTTAATATTCTTTAATAAATTAATGAGAGGAGAGATGATTTGAGAATAATTTTATATAAATCTGCGATAAAAATTTATAAATCTTAGAAAAACTTAAAGCTCTTTGATAGATATAAATATAGATTATTTAAAAATAATTATTATATAACTCGATTTTATTATTATGCCGTTAATATTTATAATAAATCTCAAGAAATCTACTTAAGTTATTATAAATTCACACTTCAATAGTTTAATATATAAACTGAAATAATGAAGTCTTTTAAACATCTTCTTAATATAAATAATATATTCTTTTTTACTTTTTAAGAAGATTAGAATATTATTAAGATATATTACATATAAGATATTAAGAAGATCTTATAATATTATATTAATATATAATTAAAAGATTATAAAAGCGTTAATTAATTTAAAGAATATTACTTTATATTCGAAATGATTATAACGCGTTTAAAATATTATCTTTTATTTATCTCTCTCTTAAATGCGAAGTTGATAATATACATCTTATAAATTAAGTTTAGTAAAGATTATAACTTTAATTATATAATTTAAAGTTTCACTGATTAAAGATAAAGAATAACGATTCTTAATCATTATTTTATTTAATTCTTAATAATCAATATATAATCTCATTTCTTTATTCTTTTTAGAGATGAATAGAATAAATACTTCTGCGGAATTAAAGTTTAGATGAATTTATTTTTTCTTTAAAATAATATTAAGATATTCTCACAATATTTTCAATTCTCTTTCTAATAAGACATATAACGGGCTAAATAATGATTGCTTATCAAATATCAACTTAATATTATACTCTAATTAATTATGCTTTAAAAGACTACTAATATTCTTATTTAAGAAAATATCAGAGTATTCTTAGAATTTCTTCGAAAGATTCTTTTAATCTATAACAGCTACTATAACTAATACTGATATAAGTCCGGTGTGATAACTATTAAGCATCTCTAATATATAATAAAGAAAAATCTGCTTATTCTTCTGAATAAGTCTTTTTAATAAGAGAGATTCTTAAATCAATTTAATATCATTAATCTTTAACAGAAATCTTTATTAATAAGTCTTGAAGAAGAAATCTGAATTCTTAATTTCTAGTTAGAAAAGATTAAGAATTATATTAATATTTAGACTGAATAAATCTATTATATAAAACTCAACTTTATAGATTTTAATAACTTTATTAAAATCTTTTATCTTAATAAAAAGTAAATAAGCTTTTAAGAAATAAAAGATGAAACTATTTTCTTATTATAATATAATAATTAACTCTGTAAGTAAGTTTAAGAGATTTATTTTCTTTATTATAAGTTGCGAGATTAAATTTAGATTCGCGATAATATTAAGAAGATATTTTATAATATAAGAGTTATCTTCAATATTTATATCCGCGTTAGTAATATATCGCTTCTTATTTAAAGTGATTGATTTTAGCGAAGCTATTAGAAATGAATCCTCTCTTTTTTTAATACTATGATATTAATAGTGCAGTTATTAGTATAATATTCAAACTTATAACACTTATAATATTTAATCTTAAACTTATTTAAAGAATTAAGAGAAATATTATTAAGATTAAAATGATAAGTAGTAAACTTATCTTTAATATTTTAATTAAAACATTAATTACTTTTTAATTTTGACTAGTCTTTATTAATAATCTTAGATAGAACAGACTTAACTGAATCTTTCTCGCGATATTAATCGCGATTATTAGTCTTTATTATTCTCTTAAAATACTGCGCTAATATTAATAATTCTTAATATAATAAAGATATATCTTTTTTTAATAAAATATTCTTTCTTAATAATAACTTCAGCTTTATAAAAAGATATTAAGCTTTCTATTCTTTATTATAAGAAGAGAGAACAGCTTTAAGTTCTTTAAGATAAAGAGTAAATTATTAAGCGGACTGATATTCTTATTAATATACTTCTTTATATTATTAAGTGATAATAAGTTAATAATTTATCAAATCAGATTATAAGTTCTGAAGGAAATCTTTAAATTTCTTTTAGATAAAGACGTTATTATTCTCGTTATGAATATTCTTTTTATAGCGCTTCTATATTTCTATCAAATTTCTCTTAAGAAAAATAATAATTTAATATATCTTCTGCGCTTTATTATTAAAACAATATAATTTCACTTAAATAATATTTTTATAGACTCGAAGAAATGTTTTAAACTTCTTTAAAGATCTACTTTTATATTTCTTAAAGTTTCTAGTCTTTAAATCATATTATAAACATTTATTATCTTTTATATATCTTTTTTTTATTAATAACTCGATATTATAATGCTGAGATATAAATAAGAAATGAGTTATTAAGAATATAAATCTTTTAATATCTTCGTTATAAAGTAAGATTTATATACTTTATTTAACTTATTATAATTCTTAAAGTGTTCAGATAAAAAGTTGTTTTCAAGCTAATTTAGTCTTTAACTCTACTAAATTAGATTATTAGAAAGTTGCAGATGTAATTTTAGTAGATATTCTTAAAAAGAAAGATTAGATTATTGAACTTTTCAATTAATTAAGAGAGAGCATTATCACTCTTATAGATTTAATTATCACTCTTATAAATAATTATAAGATTAAAGAGATTAGAATATTAAGATAAATTATAAAATAGATAGATAGTAAGAATAGAGTAATAATATTGAGGTGCTGACTCAGCATTAATAAGAATATTAATTAGTTTTATGTGATAGAAACTAATCTCTAAAGAATCTCTTTAGAGATCTCTTTTCTTCTCTTTATATCTATTCAATATAATAGTTAAAGAAGAGGAGAAAGCGAGATAATTATAACTAATTATCAATTAAAGTAATAATTAAGAGGAAATCTTCGGATGAAGGGAAGACATTAAGAAGCCGGAGATGTCGAGTGCATTAAACAATAAGTGATTATTAGTTGAGATCATGACATTATGAACATTATTTTAGCTTTAACTATTCTTAATTTCTAAGTATTAAATCGAATATATATATTAACTTAAATTAAGAAGATTCGAAGTTTCTTTCTATCTTTATAAAATATATTAGAAGTATTAATCTTTAAAAAGATGTGATTTATATAAGTAATTTCTTCTTAAAATTATTCTTTTTCAGAATATAATATATTTATCTTAATAAGATCTATTATAATAGAGTAATTGATATTCGATAATAAATAATTAAAGTATTAGAAATTATTAAGTCTAGTTATAATAAGATTTAGATATTAGAGAATTATAAATAGAAATTACTATTCTTATATAGAAGAATTAAAGATAAAATATAATTAATAATATGAGTTGATTATAAAAGAAGAATAAGATTATAGAATTATAAAATAAACGAATGTTTATATAATCATTATAAGTAATTCATGCGTAATACTTTTAAGTGCTTCTCTTAAGCACTCTTAAGCACTTACTTCTAAATACTTCTCTTAAACATTCTTAAGTATTATTCTTAATATATATCTTTAATTACTTTAAGCGGCCGTAATTTATTAGATTAGATTTGTTATAATTCTAAAAGATGTTTATTATATAAGCGAAATTCAGTATCTTAGCCCGCTGCTCGATCTCGATAATAAGAGTTAAGTCTGTCAGCTGCTGATTTGAAGCTGTAACAAATATATTATTTTAAAGAGTGATAAATAATAAGAATATAAGAATAAAGATTCTTAGAGCTCTATATAAAGATTGCGAATATTAGAAAAAAGAAGAGATCTATAAAAGAGTAATTAATAGATATTAATGAGAGGATTTGATTAAGAAAGTTACTATTTATTATTATTTATGTATAGTTTATTAGTTTTAAGCTTTAAATTAAGAGAATAAGATCTTATATTTTATATAAATCAGTTTATTATAATAAAAAATAGAAATTAATCTAATAATAATATCGGAAGTAAGAGATTATAAGTACTTAATTTTGACTCAATATAATCTTTTAAGATAAATAAAGAGAGAAGCTCTTATTATAAAATCTATTAAATTAATCATATAATTTCTTTAATAAAGTATTATTTATTAATTTAAATACTTTAAAAGACTTCTTTTTAATAGAAAGACTGAGTTTCAAGAAGTGATAAAGAAGTTGACGGAGAAGTACAAATTAAAGCATATTCTTATATTATTATATTATTCTCAGATTAATAGAAGAATTAAGAGAGATTATTAATCTATTAAGAATATATTATTAAAGCTAAGAATAAAGAAATATAATAGTTAAGTGTAGAATTTATTAACTGTTCTTTAATTTAATTAAGTAATAGTTTAATTATTTATAGAAGTTACGTCTTATTATTTAATATATAAGTATGATTTAGTGCTTCTTATTAAAGAAGAGATTCCTTTATAATTATTTCTTACGTGAAAAGATATGAGAATAAGAGAAGAGTTATTAATATTAAGAGAATTATAATTTAAAAGATGTGATAAAGACTTATAAAAGATTTGATTAAGATAATAACATAAGAGAAAGGAGAATAAAGAGATTTTTAATATTAAATATAAGATAAAAATAAAATTAATTAAAGAGAGAATCTTGATTCTATTATATAAGTTAAATAAGATTATAAATATAATAAGAGAGAATAAGTTTTTAACACGTTAATATAAATCTTTTTAAATAAGAAGTATGAATTAAATAAAGAGAAGTTTTAAACTTAAAAAGCTTAATAGGATTAAGTTTAGAAGTTTAATTATAGATAATTAGATGAAGAGATATTTTATAAGAGAAAAGAAGTTAAAGTTTATTAGAATATTAAGAGAAGAGAAGAAAGATAATTAAATTAGAGAGAATAGTTAAGATAGAATAGATTAAGAGATTTAATAGAAATATATAGAGAATTAATTAGAAGATATCTTAATAAGAATTAAAGAAGAGATTAAAAAAGAAGAGATAAATCGCGATAAATATAACTCAGATAATATAAAGAGAGGCGAGATTATTATAAAGATTCTTTTAAGATTGTGAATATTTAATAATAAGAGTTATTATTTTCTAATAAGTTTAGTTAGTAGAGATAAATATTTTCAATATTTTTATAATAGAGATGAGTTTAATTAAAGTTAGAAAGATAAGAAGAAGAAGAGAGAGATTAAAAGAAGTATATAGAAGAGAGTGATAAAGAATGAAGATGAATTTAAAGAAAAACAGTGCAATTTAATTATTTCATTATATATATAATATAACAAAATATACTTAAATAAGTGAAAAGTGTTTTTTATTAGAATTTAATCAGTTTTTATTTTAACGAGCTCTTATTTAAGATACGCGCTTTAAATATATTAGTAATTATTTAGAGAGATTATTAATAGTTTTAAAGAAGAAAAATTAGAAAAGAATGAGAAGTAAAGAGAGTAACAGAGAATATTAATAATAGCGAGATTAAACGTAGAAAAGTGAGATTAATGAATAGATTAAATAAATGAGTTAAATAAAGAAATAGACTATTATTAATAGTCGAGAATAAATGATAATAAAGAGATATCTTTTTATTTATATTCTTCATCTCTTTTATAATTATCTTATTATCTTCTTTATATAAAATATTAGTTTTAATCTACTTCATTTATTAATTCAACATATTATTTATTATTTAGCTATTAATTTGATAATCAATTAATTAATTAATTAATTAATCAATCAGTCAACTTATTAATCAAAGCATTAATCAACTTATACTTAAATAATTCTTCAACTTCTCAGATTTTTTCTCTTCTACAATAAGATCTTATCTACTACTTATAATAATAAGCACGCCTTCTTATAATACA
>JAABUK010003916.1_pt1 | contig 24721 bp, 36 predicted proteins | sample 5559141 | NCBI WGS metagenome assembly JAABUK01 (sample SAMN10711869, study PRJNA513367) | rock metagenome | isolation source: Antarctica rocks | place: Antarctica: Victoria Land, Pudding Butte nord | collected 2016-01-03 | reverse complement strand
GTCAGGTATCGCAGCGCTACCGTCAGGCAGACACCGGCTAAGATGTATAGCAGCCAGCCTGTGATCAAACGCATCAGGATGTTGACCACTGAGAACAAGCAAACTAACGCTGAATGCCAGGCATGTGAATAGCCCTTGAATGTCAGCTGCTGACCTCGCGAGGTAGACACCGCAAGAGTGTTCGGGAGCCAACCGGTGAGTGGGTTCCTGCATGCCATGGACCGGGTTGCCAGTTATTGTTGAGACCTTACCCTCACTTCGTCAAGTCGATGCAATGCTTGCCAAAAAGTTATGCGCAACGGTCGTTCTGTACCCTTGCCAGCCGATGAGCGCAGTAACAAGGCCGCAGATGCCGAAGAAGCGCAGTCGTGCAGGGGCCTTGACGACTCGTGCTTGAGTAACATCATAGTACTCCACCGTTGGCTTGTTCCAGCCCGGCACAATAGGCTTTTGCATCGCTCAGCGGCTGCTCCTGCATCGCTCATACACACACAACGAGACAAGCATTGCACGGACCACGTGCAATGCTGTTCCGTCGAGCACGTGATGCCAGATGCCGTACGCTGTCCAAGCGAGCTGACGAGGGACAGGACAAGGTTGTCTAGCCGTTGCTGGGTTCAAAACATTGGCGAACTTTCGAGATTCAACGAGAAAGTCAGCTGTACTGCTCACCGGCAACTTGTCTCGAGTTGAGTTCCTGCCAGACCACATCGCGCGCTTGTCGAGATCGCTGCGACGCTCTCCTTCAGCTAGCGGTGCCGTGTATTGAACTTCAGTCCGCATTACATTGCACAAATTAGACTGACTACAAAGCGCTGCCGGGAGTGACTGCTACCCTCAAGTTTAGCAAAAGGCGAAAGCTGCTCACAACGTGCGTCACCGAGCTTTCAGCCCTGCTGTGTTTCAGCTTCGGGCATGTAGCATACATTGGCCGGTCGAGGTCGCACTATCCTGCATTTGAGGAGCGAAGCGTCCGTAGCGTCGGGATTCCGCTATCTGCGACACACTTATGACGATTGAGAAATCTCGGTGTTAGCCCCCTTGAACGCAGCATGGGATGCTCAATCAGCAAGAGCAGGGTGGTTGAGTCACAGAACGGAGAGGTGGGTTCTCAGCTGGGAGATGCAAGTCTCATGCCTCAGATATTGAAATTGCAAGCTGTGCTGCTTTGTCTTGCAACCTTGCATACGCAAGGTTTCCAATGCATGGGTGATTGTATGATTGCATTAATAGCCATGCCTTGATTGTAAAAGTGTCATATATGAAGCATAAGCAGATTGGAAACCAAATGTTGCATCTGCAGTGCATGCAGACACATTGCCCATTATGACATTTCCCCATGTATACTGCAGGAACCCAAACATGCAACAGCAAAGCAAGACAGCATCAGGACAGACACTGCTATGCCAGTAACTTCCCCATCAAATGGGACTTCTCCTTTCAGCAACTACCTGGAAAGGAACTCCACGCCTAGTTACAGGCTGCAGCATGAGTACAGAGGCGGCCACAAGCCCAATGATGAGCTAAATCGCATCAGCACCCTTCAGTCCTTAGACATCCTTGACACCAAGCCAGAACCAAAGTATGATGACATCACAAAACTGCTGTGCAGCATCTTTGACATGCCAATCGCACAGCTATCTCTAGTGGACAGAAACAGGCAGTGGTGCAAGTCTCTGCAAGGCCATGACAAGAGAGAGATTGACAGAAACACAGCTTTCTGTGCATGGGTGTTGCTACCAAAACACCCCAAGGCTCTTGTTGTGGAGGATACTCTACAGGATGCCAGGTATGTCGCGAAGCTCAGCCAGTGATTGTGAATGGTGGAAAGTATATGCACAGCACTGGCAGCTGTCCTACCTGAGTGAGCACTGGCTGACAGAGCATGCATTCATCTTATGCTTCTCTGCTCTGCATGTTGTCTGCTCACAGAGGCATCAGATGAAGTGTGTTTTGCTGCTTTGTGTTGAGGCTTTGTCAGCTGCATGCTGTGGCTTGTATAGCTTAGTCATAGCACCAGTCACATTGTCGTGCTCACTGACGAGTGTCATCTGTCTTGCTGCATCTCAGCGCGGCCTGAACTCCAGCTTTGCAATCATTGTTGCTTGCCTTGAGCACTTCCTCTGTTGCACATTGCTCTGCATCTGTATGCTACAATTTGTCTCACAAAATAGCCATCCAAGGTACAGTATAGGCAGGAAAGTCACAGATGCATGTGGGTACCATGTCAGGCACATCATGTACCCAGAACACACATGAATGTGCGTAATGTTGTGTTTGCTACCTGCAGATTTCGCGACAACACCTTAGTGACGGGTCACCCTTTCATCAGGTTCTATGCTGGAGCGCCGCTGATTGCCTCGAATGGTCATCGGCTTGGATCATTGTGAGTGGTCTGCGTTTGCGTGCACTTTCACTTCAATTTGGCAAAGCAGCAGAGCATTGTTGTCAGAGCTGCACCCGATGGTGCTGAGCTTTTGATGGCTGATGGCAGTGTGATGTAGTCATTTGAAATCTGTGTACATGTTCTCGACACCTCTGACAAGAACATGTTCATGATCTTTGATGACTCCATCATACTCCTATTAGCTTTCAACAGCATCAGCACTATTGAGGTTGCTGCTGCCAGGCCCGTCAATCACACACCTTCACATGCATCATGTACTGACCTGCGTCATACTTGAAAGCAATGGTAGCTCATGGTCAGGCTTGTTATCCATTGCTTTTTTGCCAGTGCCCTTGTGTCACACTGCATGGACAGCTAAAGTGACATGCACTGTCACAGTATTTGGTCACAATCAAGGTCAACAGCAGTGTCTTCAGCAAGCCATTGATCACATGTGAGTTGATCACGTGGGAGTAATCAGTCTTGGCATGAGCTCCTGGTGTGTTACGCAGGTGTGTCATAGACAGACGGCCACGTACATTGGACACAGAGCAGCTGGCACTGCTGTGTAACTTTGCTGAGATGGCAGTGCGTGAAATGGAAAAGGACAAGCTGTGCACACTGAAGAGGGGGGACAGTTTAGTGGCAGAGATGACGGCAGATGGAATGCACAGGGCTGCAAAGGCCCTGACCCAGGGGGTGTTTGTGGTGGACGTAACTGCCCCTGGGTGGAAGGTCCTGCTCATGAATGATCAGGCAGCTTGCTTTGCAGGTGGGCTGCACGCATAATTGCATGGCAGGCAACATTCTATGCACAGGGCAAGCAGAAACAGAAACTGCTCAAGCTGCTGCGTCTTGTCTGGTGTGTTGCATGCTCAGTCAGCTTGCAGTGCGTCTCAAGCATGCTGCTGCAATGTCTAACCAGCCAGGCTCATGACACCCATACAGGGGTGCTTCCTACTGATGGCAAAGACATTCACTCACCCACATATGACCTCCCGTGCAAGCAGTGTTTTGCTGTTTTTGCAGACTTGCACTTACACTCAGATGGACTTGTGTACACGACGGCAGATGCATGGGTTCTCGAGGCATCAGCATTGCTGACATTTGTGTCGATTGCTTTCTCAACAGCATGACCATTGCATGCAACATACATCATTGTCATTACAAATCTTGTTATTATAGTTATTGTTATGGTGCGGTATATGCAGGTGTTGATTGGGTGCTCGCCCAAGGGCAGGGTATCTGGGGCCTTTTCCAGCTGCCCTCAAGCCGAGGCCGGCCAGAAGATCTGTACTCCCACCCCATCAGCGAGAGTCTGGAGTTTAGCGTTGTAGCAACCAGCACTGCAAAGCAACACAGCCTGTCACTCACATTCAGGTCAGCTTGGCACAGTCTCTGCACAGCTGACATGGCCAAAAGCCCTCACAATTGCATTGTATGCGCACAACGTCATTTAGACTACGCCGACTTTGGGTGTGTGCTTTACAACTTGCCTTTACAGCAACCAGTTGGAGATGCGTCTCAGGTGCAGTGTTGTGTGAGGCGTGTGACAGACTAAGTTGTAATGAGTCTGACCTTTTCTTACCAATACTGGCGTGGCTTGGTCGACCATATTGCAAATGGCAAATCTGTCATCTGCCATGGTTGCATGCTTCTGCATTAGAGCCTCCAACAACAGGGCCAGCAAGTGCATTCTGGTATGTTCTACTAGCTACAACAGATTTCAGGGCGTCAGCAAAGACAAGCAACACGAAGTTCAGCGCATTTTTTGAGTCTTCAAAATGCGATGCACAATGGCATGTGTCCAACAGTGGTACTCAAGCAAGGCTCCTGATGTTGCCGCAGGCCAGCTAGCAGTGACGTGATGGACGAGCACATGCCAAGCATTGGCATACCCAATTTTGTGGACTTCATGCAGCGCAGAACCAAATCCTTTTACTTCTGCTTTGTTACTACTGTGGAGAAGGGCCCAATGCCAGTTGCCTCCCCTCCTGGAACTGCCCTGTGAGTCACCCTTTGCCCTGTTCCAGCCTGTCTACATGTTCATCCATGCTTTCACTTTGCGCCTCCCCCTAAAGTTCAGGTGTTTACATTTCTGAGCAGCTTCCTGAGCAGCTTCCTGAGCAGCTTCCTGAACAAGGCACCTGTCTGTGCAGCCAATGACCAGGAGCAACTACAGATGTAGCAAAGCATTGCATCTGCTGTGAAGTGAAGTAGTGATCAGATGCATGCACTTGGCTGCACACACGCACAGAGACTTGTGAATTGCGTTTGCATTGAAGCTGGTTGTGTATGTACTGATGCTCCAGTCATGTGCTCTGAGTGCTCATTTGCATACCTGTGCTTGCTATGCTGCTAACTGATTTTCCTACTTTACGTTTGGTTTCCACATGGTGCTGTGATTGTTGCATGATGTACATTGACAGGATATTCACATTTGGGGCGTCCTGGAATTGGGGATAGGTGGGGTTGTCTTGGCAAGATGGGTCTGACTGTGTTGCTTTATGATGTTCAGGATTGAATCTTCTCATGCAAAGGACTTGACACCGTTCCAAGATGTGCGATTAGGGCCGTTGGTGGGGAAGGGCTCCTTTGGAAAGGTGTACAGGGGCATTTGGGACAATGTCATTGTGGCAATCAAGGTGAGTTTGCTGCAAATGAGTATGATCAACATGCTGTTGCTAATGAGAATTACTTTTGAGCTGTGCGCAGCATGCTGCGCAAAAAGCATGCTGCGAAGGAGTGACACTCGTAGTGAGGTTAGGTTGCTGCTTCACAATCCTCAGTGCATGTCAAGCTATCACTTGCTTGTGGTCTTGATCAACAACCTCAGAGCAGTTGAATCAGTAAGCTATTGGGGTCAAGGCCTGATCAGTACTCATATACCAAGGTGGCACAGTGTAGACTGGCTGAGATGCCACAGTTGTGGCAGTCTGAGGTGGCTTTGCATCACCACCCCTTGACACTGACTCATGGAAAGACGCTGCTAGCTGGGTTGCTGTACTTATAACTCATGAAGCTTTACAAGGCGTCCAGTCATGCATACATAAACACTGAGCCTAGGTCGCAGCTTAGGTCTCAGGTGCATGTCAGACTTCACCTGTGATCCTGCATTCATTCTTGCTCAACTCAACAGCTGACTCCGCGCAAGTGAAATTGCCTGTTGCCTCACATAGTCCCTTGCTGGCTGCTGTCTCATGACTCCCATGAACTCCATCACATCTGTGTGGTGCAATCACCAACTGGAGCATGCTCTTCAACACCATGCAACCTCTTGACAGCTGTGTTTGATGCAAGCACCGACTGGTGCTTGTCTCTTAAACACCATGAAAACTCATGACAGCTGTGTCTGGCGCATTCACAGACTGGTGCTTGTCTCTTAAACACCATGAAAACTCATGACAGCTGTGTCTGGCGCTTTCACAGACTGGTGCTTGTCTCTTCAACACCATAAAGCCCCATGACAGCAGTTTCTAATGCAGGTCATTGAGCATGTTGAGCAGCTGCAGCAGATCAAGGAGAGCCCCTCCAATGACCCCAAAGCAGGGCAGGACGGCTTTCAGGGCGACACACAGGGGCAGCCAGGAAGCGGCGCTCCTCTTCTTGAAGCTGTCCTGGGGCATGGCTTGAGGCATCCCAATGTGGTTCAGACCTACAAATATGCCACTCATCATGCTGAGGTAACACTCTTGGCTACGCCGTACCAAAGCTGGGACAGAATGACTGTTTGATGTCAATGCGCAGCTGCAGCACAGCTGACAGGGACCTGAGAGTGCGTGTGTGTGATGCAATACAGTTGCAGCAGCAGTCCTGCAGGCATATATCCATATGGAATCTGCTGGTGTAACAGTATTGAGTTGAGTTCCTCGACTGCGAGCAAGGGAACAGCTCTGCCAAACGCCAGAATTGTGTACTAGATCTGAGACTCAACTGTCTAATACATATGAGACTCAACTGATCATCATGTCATGTTGCCTGTCCAGTTCTTGATCAATGCATGCTGCTGGTCTCAAGACTTCTGGGGCTGTTGACTGCCTGCCAAGCAGCAGCTAGTCCCTCTGGCTTGCTCCATTTGTTGCCAAAGACAACACAGCAACACAATTCTACTCTCCATCTGACACATTCTTTGTTAATCATCGAAGCATATGTCTGTTGTGTATAGGTGCGTAGCGAGCCCTTTGCCGACAGGCTCAGCACAGTGCCAGGGTCCCTTCCCCCTTCAAACCATGGCACCCTTGCAGACATCAGGGAAGACTGCTCTGTCCGGTCTGAGAGTGCGTTGCACAGCACAGGGAAGCATATGCTGGAAACTTGGCTGCTGCTGGAGTACTGTGACAAAGGATCCTTACAGGTGAGATCTTTACTTTCTGTCCACCAATGAAGTCCTGAGGCCCCTCTGCAATCGAGCCGAAGCATTACATCAAGAAATGTAGCAGAAACATAGCAGCAACACCTGGTATTGGTTCCCAGGCGTTGATGAATTTGTGTCTACACTGTGAAACAGGTGTTGCTCGTAAGTCAGTGCTGTTTCTGTGTCCTGAAGAACTGTTGTGCTGCCACTTCTCAAGGGCGCGTGAGAAGTAAGCTCTCTGTGAGGTGTCACAAGGTAGCACTTCCAGGATGCATGACAGCATTAAGGTGCATCACCAAAAGACCGTTTGAGCACTGTCTCCAACAAGGTCTACGAGTTTCCCGAGTTTCATTGCCTCCATGCTCTATAATTTGGCATTGAGCAGGGCTATTCAGGAAGCCCTAAACAAAGAAGGTCCTACACAGTGGTCCACGTTGCTGCATTTGCAAGTTCAAGAGAAACAGGAATTTAGATATCTCTATGCTGTACAGGACGGCATTGAGCAGGGCTGGTTCAGGAAGCCCCAAACAAAGAAGATCCTACAAAGGGGTCCAGACATGACAAACATCCTGATCACTGCAAGGGAGATTGCGGCTGCCCTGGCCTACCTGCACACCAGTGACGTGCTGCACGGTGACCTGACCGGCAACAACATCCTGCTGGCCAGCTCCCACAAGGACAAGAGGGCCTTCACAGTCAAGGTGTGGTGGCTGCAGCTCATGTTTTGCAATCCTCACTTTTCTTCAAGACTTCAAAAAGCTTTGATGTATCAGAGATCCGCTGGAAAGGATATGCGTGAAAATGTTGGGATCACTAGTGGCTGCTGCAGGTACTAGTCAAGCACATCAGCACGGCTTGCACACTCAATGCGTGATATGAGGCTCAGAAGTTTGCAGCTTAGGTGTTTGTAACTTGGGGTAACATGCCATGCCATGCTCTGGAGGCGCAAACATATGCATGACTTACGGTGGCAGTTGTTGCTCATCGCTCAATGATTACTTGTGTCAGCTTAGACTTTCAGCGGCTGTCCATACTTGGCAATTGATGTCCCATGCCGGGATGTTGTTACAGCATTAGCTTTTAGGTACCTTGGCAGTGGCATGAACAGAAAAGCTTTCCATAATACCATTCTAAAGCAGACGTTTGTTCTGTGCATTGCGCTTGCTCAAGACTTCATACCGACTGAAATGTGTTTGAAGCCCCTCCTCTACCCTTTGGATTCGGCAAGGCTGATGCGCTGTGTTTTGACTAGGGCTGTTATGCAGTGTGTTGATTTGGGCTGACGATTAGTATATACATCAGGGCTGATGTGCATCAGTCTCTGCATGTCGCAGCAGACATATCAATGCAATATAGCTTGCCATCAATGCACCTCTGTATGGTCTATGCATGTAGTCGTGCACACTGTGTTTTTCCATAGACAAGCTGCACTGTGTTTGTGGGCACAAATTCTTCACAGAACAGCGCACTGAATAGTGTTGCACGCTTGGCAGGTGGCTGATTTTGGGCTAAGTAGGCAATCATCATCGTCCACAGTAGATACAGACACTTACGGCACAGTAACCCACATGCCCCCCGAGCTGCTGATGGAGGGGAAGCTGACTAAGTCAGCTGATGTGTACGCCTTTGGTGTCCTGCTGTGGGAAATGTACACAGGTAGTGTAGTCATCACCTTGTTCAAGCGGATGATATTGTTACCACCATCAACCCCCCACTCTCCCCACCCTCCCCCCTGCCTTTCTTCTCCTGAAACACAATGTCACAACACAGATGGCGCATGTCTTCCGCCTAATGCAAGTGGTGAAGTGCTTGAAGTGATATGTTTGCACCGAATGATCTTGCTGTCTTTGACTCAGCTGATAGCAAGTGTCTCAATGTGCACAGTGTTTCAAAAAGGTTCCAAAACCATATGTCACTGCAGCCTGTGCTGTGCAGTGTACTTTGCTGCCAGTTTGTGTCGTGTCAGAGAAAATATATGCTGCAAAAATATTAGCATGATACATCCCCCCACAGCAGCATGTAAGTGTGTCTGCCTTCTCCTGCAAACATTGGGGGAATTGTAAGTCAACACAAGAAAATGAACAAGGTGGAAACGGCTCTTTGATTACACCAATCCATGTTGGCTGCTCCACTTGCATGTCAGCTAGCTACGCTGCAGCTCATGATGAGATTGCATGTTGTGGACTGCTTCTGCCGCATACAGTCAGCTACCTACGCTGCATTTGATGATGAGATTGCATGTTGTGGAGTGCTTGTGTGGCATACAGGGGAGCGACCATTTGCTGGCATGCGGCACGCACAGATCATCTACCATGTCACCACTTTGCGAGCTCATCCTGAGTTTCCGAAGGATACTCCGCCCAAGCTGAAGGTATGCTTGCCATGACTCCACGATCCTCTATATGATATCACCCTGTATGTAACACTTGATACTGATATGTCAGGCAATGTATGTTGCAATTGAGGAACTGTAGCATGCACTCAGATGATTCAGCATCTTTCGTTGTGCAGCAGTGTTGTTTTGCTACTCAAGCATAAGGCGGCAAGTATCGCATCATGCTCCAAGCAATCTGCCCTCAAAGTCTGCATGCTGCACAGCCTGCATGTGACAGTCTCATGACTGCTGCCTGAGCCCGTATGCATAGTGCATTGATGGCCGTTGTGCAGAGGCTGACATGATGCTCATGCTGTTGCTGTTGCAGGCCCTGGCAGACAGCTGCATGCATGCAGACAAGGAGCAGCGCCCCAGCTTTGCTGATCTGCTGGTGTCTTTGGATGAGCTGCAGCAGGAGCTCAGCCAGCAAGAAGAGCCTGGCCTGAATCAGGACTCAGCGCCTAGCCACACCAATGGCTTGGAGACATGAACCTGGCATGTAGGCTGTAGCATTGCACTGAAAAGACTCAGCAGTAGCCTCGACTGACAGCACACGTGTGGGGCCCCCATGTGGGGCCCTGTGTGGGGGGAAAGGGAGGAGGGGGGTTGACAGCCCTCTGCCACCTTGAAGTCATGTGTCAGGCCTTAGGCAGCGAACTGGTTTGCATCAGTTCAGGCTGCGACTGCGGGCACTGTGCTGCTCAACTGTGCTCCAGAAATGGATCAAGAACGAGCATGGTACGACGGGCATGCTGGTGGCACGGCACAGAGTGGCAATGAGGAACTGAAAGTTGATTGATTGATTGATTAAGTTGTTCGATTGATCGATCATTGCTGGCCCCTGACCTGCCAGACACCGCCCCACGCAGCTCTGCTAAAGCAGCCCTGTCGGTCAGTGGGGAGATTTTGCCATTCACTGGCAGCTCGCCCTTGTTCTTGTTCAGGCTATGACAGAGCTCAGGCCTAGAAGGGGTTTTGCTGCTGGTGTCCAGAGATTTCCACAAGTTGGTTGTCTTGGGTATTTTGAGTTGGACACAGCATAAGCGGCATAAGCAATTGGCTTTAGATAGGGTCGTAACAACCTGTAAGCTAGCTTGCATGTACCCCAGACACTTTCATCTTTGTTCATGTGCATAAGCTCCATTTCTGGGTACTATGCACCTAGATACCCAGAATCAATTGAGAACCTACCTGCATGGCAGTACCCTTCAGAATCTAATTTTCCTTCAACTCAGTTTGTCCTTTGTATGGCTCTACATTTCTGGTCAAGCTATTGGTGTCTATTTGATTTTACAGGGCAGTTGCAATGTTGTTGATGTTGAAAGTTGTGATGCCATGCAAGGTGTGCTCTGAGACTAGGAAAATTGCTTCACAGCCAGTAGTGGCCTCATGATACACTATGTGCTTCAGGTAAAGTTTGCCACAGGGAAAATTAAACAGGTGGTTAGAGTGATTGTGGCGCACCTGGGTATGATGCATTGCATCCAGTGTTTGCTCAGTACTGGGGTTTTAAAGAATTTCTGGGCGGCTGCAAAGTTCTATCAAGTGGCAGGCCACGAGCCATCACTATTTCCATTTCACCTGTCAAAGGCAAGGAGACTGGAACTTCCTTAGCTCACAAGCCAGGCCTCATAGCAAGTTGTCGCAGATGGCTGTACACACTTATGCAGCTTGGTACATGAGTTTGTAGTAGATGCTTGTCATGACTTTACCATGCCACGTTCAACGGCAAATGCTGTGTCATAATGGCTCATGTGAAGCCCTCACCCGAGCTTGAACATCCAGCACAATGTCACCAAACATTCTGTCTTGTCTGTCCAGCAGATTCTAGCAGCAAGGCACATGTGACTGGCATTTGACATGAAGACTTGCCATTGAACTGCGACTGACTTACTGAAACCAGATCAAAGTCAACACATGAGAGATCAACTCCCATGTAAGATTCTAGCTCAGTCAAGTCAAGGAGTTGGCCAATACTTATTTGACTGGATATTTAATGTTTCGGCACAAATATACATCTGAACAGCGTCAGGCACGAGCACAATTACAGTGAGGATACCTCAGTGAGCTGAAGTGGCAGTGTGACGACTAGCTAGCTCTAGCATTACCTCAAAACATCATGTTACCCAGGATAGCAAATGTGCAGCACAAATTTTATTCACTAACAGCATGGTTCACTGACACGTTTTGCTCCTACTACTTACTACTTGCTAGTAGCTCACTTCACGCTGAATGTGTGAACTGCTTGTGTGAAACACACATCTAGAAACAGAAACATATACACCAAAACATTACAACTACAACTGCAAGTTGAGAGAAACGCCGAGTAAATTGTTTCATCCAAGCTCTAGAGCCTGCCAAATGTCATTCATGTCAATGACCTCCGCCCTTTTATCGTGGGGACTGTGGGGTCTGACAGCGAGTTTCTGAAATAGAATCTTGCACGGGAGTTGATCTCTCATTTGTTGACTTTGACCTGATTTCAGTAAGTCAGTCGCAGTTCTTCACAGGATCTTCACAGGATCTTCTTCTCAAATGCCAGTCATATGTGCCTTGTTGCTAGGATCTGCTGTGAAGCTGTTCAACCCTATAAGTACGCTCCAGAAGCTCCCTTGGAGACAACTCCACTTAAGCCAGCAATCTGTACTGGGCACAACTAGCGGGAGTTGCCCAGGTGGGCACTCCTTGGACTTGCAAGATTTGCACCTCCTAGACTTTCAAGCAATACCTTAGCAAGCTGATACTACTTGGCAGGACTTGCCAAGGCTGCACTAGGCACTCTCTTGGTCTTGTAATCAATTGATTGTCTGGTCCACTGCTTCAGCTGTGGGCAAGGCAACACAGATTCACTTGCCTCACACACGGCGCATTGCTACACTATAACACTCACTCTGCCTGGGGCACAGGCTGCATTTTGGTCAGCTTGCAATGCAGTCATCAAGCCGTGAAAGTCAATCATTAATAAGAGTGTCTGCAAGCACAATATGTTGCCTATGACATAGCATTCAGCTGATGGTGAGTCTGTGCAGACAACTCATCCTGCAAGTCAATCAATGCCTCAACTTTTCTGCTCCCCACCACTGCTGTCAAGTCTGAAAGCGAGGTGCTGTATTAGCCAACCCACCTCTGCTGTCAGTGGACGCATGCTATTGTATGCAGTTTACGCACCATGTGTAACTCCCACAAGAGATCAGCTGCTTTGAGAACAGGCACAGCAAATACCCAGGTACACATGTCAAGCACTTTTCACTAACACAAGTCTCTTTCCCGCGTTGCAGCCCAGTCTGACAGTTTTCTGCTGTATGCAGCCCGCTCACCTCCGCAATTGCCTGATGAGAGCAGTTGCCGCAGGCAAGAGTCAGGGGCAGTCGACGCCGCGCTTGTGACTTTAGGCACCCAGACAAAGCCTCATCAGCTTTGGCGGCAAACTACCAGCATGAGTGTCGGACCATCCTTGGCACGTTGCCTGCAGTTTGACAAGGTGCAGGCTGAGCAGGATGGATTGGCAGCAACCCTTGCGCGGCGGCGGCTACCCTTTGACCCCCTTGCAAGTGCACCTGCAAGCACCCTTGGACCAGGTGGAGCTGTACATGAGCAGATGAAGGGCAAAACCGCTTTCACCAGAAGGTGCAGCTTCTTGTCATGCATGACTGCTGCATGCAATGCAACATTCTCCTGATGAGATTGCACTACCGGCATGCATCATGGACTGGGTGCAGCAACCGCATGGAGGGAATGGGTGCACAGTTGTTTGACCTAGCATTGGTGCTGACAATACTATGCACACTTTGCCCAATACGGTGGCGGCCATTAACAACTGAAGATATAAGGGAGGAGCAACCTAGCATTGCACTGCAACGCAACAAATGCTGCAGAACACAGTTTATGCTGGTGTGCTATCTGTTGAGTAACTCCTGCCATGCAATAATATTCCTGCAGAGGTGGTGGTGCCTGTAGGGCGACGTAGGCTGCTGAGCAGCATGTGCAGCGCCCTTCTCGTGTGGAGAAGGGGAAGAAGGACCATGACCTGCTGATAGACCACCTGCACCAACAAGTGCGCACCCAGGAGCAGCAGATTGCCATCTACACTCAGCAATATAAGAACCAGCAGCGCGAGACTCAAGCTGCGAGGGACATGCTGGCTGAGGCTCAGGCTGAGATGGAGGGAGTGCACATTGCAACTGTATAAAGTTGCTGATGTTGAAATTTGTTGATGTTGATCCTCTCCTGAGTAGACAGGAAAAAATGATTGGTGGCATTGTGCTGGATGTTCAAACTCGAGTGTGGGCTTCACGTGACAGGCATTGTAACACACCATTTGCCATTGAACATGGCATGGTAAAGTCATGCCAAGCATCTAACACAAGCTCATTTACCATGCATGACACAGCTGCATAAGTGTACAGCCACCTGTGACAACTTGCTATGAGGCCTGGCTTGTGAGCTGAGGAAGTTCCAGTCTCCTTGCCTTTGACATGTGAAATGGAAATAGTGATGGCTTGTGGCCTTGGTAGGACTTTGCAGCCGCCCAGAAGTCTCTTTGAAACCCCCAGCACTGCAGCAATTGTTGGATGCAATGCATCATACCCAGGTGCGCCACAATCACTCTAACAACCTGTTTGTGTTTGCCTGTCGCAAACTTTACCTGAAGCATATAGTGTCTCACAAGGCCACTACTGGCTGTGAAGCAATTTTCCAAGTCTTAGAGCACACCCTGCGCGGCTTCACATCTTAGGCAGAACCAAAAACAGATCTGCACATGGTGGTAAACAAGGAATGGTGCCATGCTGATTTTCCATCAAAGCTGTTGTGAAGGCGTCTGAACTTGTCAGAAGCCGGCTGAACTATGGGCTGGAAAAGTCTGAGGAGTCCTACAGAACAGGCCTTTCCAACAGATTGTCTTAGTGGGTCGTCAGCACAAAAAATGACATGAGACCTGGTACGACATGGGAAGCTTCGTTTGAGGTGACGTTGGGCATGGCCCTCAGCAGTGCCTCCTTACAGGAAGAAGGAAGAGGATTTTGCGTCTTCAGCCAACCAACTAGGTGCCAAGGTTGTCAGTAACCTGGTCAGGATCATCAGTACTAAACGTTTATCATGTCTAGACAGTCTGAGATGCAATCTTCCTGAGCAAAGAAGGATCGCGTCGAAGAGATGTGGGGACTGAGGTTGAAAAGTTGGATACTCAAAGACAAGATGATCACTTCGAACACCAACCCGCCGTTATCGGGTCCCTGTTGGCTCTTTATCCCCTTGAGGAGTCGTTCGCTGTGCAGTCGTTGAGCCGGAACAACTGATGTCTAATTCCGGCAGAACTGCCGGCAGAATGTAAACATGTGCTGCACTTGCACTTTGGTTTCGGAGCGCAATCAAGAAGCTTCTTGCAAGGCTATGGGAGTCTTTTTTGTTGGCTCGCTTAAACATGGCACAGGTTTAGGTTTTGCAAGGTGTCTGCGCAGCTACCTGAGGACTGCCATAGATCAAAACACTTTCCAGTGTTACTGTCAACAGCTTGGAACAACGTGCAAGATGCAGAGCAACTTGCGTTGCAGTAGAGACTTTCTTTTCGCCAGTGCGTCCGCCAATACCCCCATCCATCGGTCAAGATGCAGGTCTACATCAGATGGGTTGCTGTAGACAAGTGGGCATGCACAGTGCGTCACACACATGAGGTGATCAGCAGTGATGATGCAGCTCGTATGTCACCTCACCAGATGGGACTACTCTGGCAGGTATGTACACTCACACAGCAAATGCCATAATCCTGTGTGAAAGGCGCGTATGCCCATCAGGGGTCTTGACCTTGAGTCATAGCCTGGTCAAATCGTGAGCAGCACTCAGTTGTGAACTCAATGTCCTGTTACCCAGACAAGCCTGGAACTTCATGTCTTGGCTCTCTTGTTGTGTCACTCCATGTTTCATCTGCATGTTGAATGTCATGCTGCCACTCGCTTGCATCCTGACTTACCTCTGCGCTCAACCGCCCAGTCTGCTCTGCTGATGCCACATCTCTCAACCAGGAAGACTGTCACATGGCTTAAAATTTATATCTAACAGGAATATGTGCGGGAGCTGGCCATTTGCATCACACTTGGAGGACCACGTTTGAGGAATGATCTGGCTGGTTCCACCGGCTGTCGCCTTTCTGGCCTCATAGCTGAGGTGTCCATCCTTCTGGGAGCCAAAGCCAAAACAGACCCCCAGGCCTTTGAATTGTTTAACCTCAGCACTACGCTGCCTCTTGCTGAGCAGAGTCAAGAGGCTGCTGGTCCTCAAGCACTTGCAGATACATCTGCTGAACCAAACTGGCTTGAGCTTGCGGTAAGGAAGAATTACTGAGCACAGCGTGATGTTTTGTCAGCACCGTTGATCTGCCGTCGCGACAGGCAAGTTCCTGTAGCATGAGTAAAAGCCGCATGCAGAATCGAACAACGGCATGCTTGTTATGGACCTGGATTTGCATCTGGGTCACTTGACTACCTGATGTTGTGGCTCAAGATCTTGCCTGCCCATGTCATCAACTGCAAGTTTCCCTTATGTGCAGCATGGCCTATGCTTCAGCCCGGGTCAAATCAGAAACATCTGCCTGCTGCGACGCTTCTACCTACAGCTGCATGGTAAATTAGAGCAGCAACAGAAGGAGGTAAAAAGTCAACAACGGGCTGCACCCTGGACCAGTGTCGCAAACAGTCGCCAGGCAGAGCAAGAGTTGTCACAGCAGGTTCAGAGTCTGGAACTGCAGATCCAAGAGGTCCGCATGTTGTACAAGCGCGTCCTGCTTGATGGGGTATGACTCTTCTTGTGAAGCAAGTGCTGTGCCGTGCTCTACTGTTCCTTGCTGCGCTTTGCTGGAAACATGCATCCAATACAGCACTGGACCGCAGATAGATGATCCCTTGATCTGATACTCAGCCTGAATCGCACCATAAGCATGCTCTGCCTTGTGACACGTGACAGAGCTGGTTGGTACATCTATGTCTGACCTGCATGTGTTAGATGTCCACTGACCTCAGCTTTTATGTAGTCTGTAAGCACCTCTGTGCAGACAGTGCAGCGGCCTGCAGTGATGCTGCATACACAGATGCATGTGATGTGGTGGGTTGGGTTGGGTTGAGTTGAGTTGAGTCGAGCTGAGTTGAGCTGAGTTGAGTTCTGAGCTAAGCTGAGTCAAGCTGAGTTGAGTTGAGTTCAATGCAGGTGTGTAATGAGTGGCAGGCTGCCATGGCAATGATCAGCATTTTCCCACATGCCCCACAGAAGATCTTCACAATGACTGACCTACTGGCAGAGGAGGCAGGGGAGCCCAGTGCGGCCTACATTCAAGCTTCTGTCAAGTTGGATGATAGCCTCGCTGATGAAGCGTCCTCCAGGTTGAATAGCATTGAGCAGGTTATCTACAAGGCAAGCCTAGGCTCTTGAGATCTTGCTGCACACCCCCAAGACCGCAGGAATACTGACTTGATATATCTCCAACAACATCCTGATGGCGATACAAATAACAAGGTACTGATGTGGGATGGCTCCAACAGAGTATCAATATGCTCAGCAAGGGCTGAACATGGTCGCACTGCGTTTCAGATGGAGCCAAAGCGCTTAGTGACCTGACTGTAGCGGAAGGCATATATTTGCTGATTGGAGTGAGTTTTTGAAAATGAATCTCCTATGGGTTTTTGGTAGTGTATTGACCCTGGCCCTGTGTTACTCCAATTTCATGAGCGGCAAGGCCAGGCTCAGTATGTGTACACCTTCAGCATCTGCGGCTGCTCACTTGCTACCTCACAGCAGTAAGGCTGGATTCTGTGTTGCAGCAGGAGTCACATCTTCATATTGGGTATTTGTCAGCCTGCACAGCCTAATTGTAGAGTAGAGCTAAATGCTAGATGACATGCATGAAATGTAGAACACTGTCTGTATATTTGCGCGTGGCTCATCATTCTTTGGTACACATTGCTTCAGGTCCTCGTGACAAAAGGGCATTTATAGGCGTTACGGGCAGGTAGGCATTGACAGTAGCATACTGTCTGTGGTTTGAGATATCATCACACGCATTTATGCTTTTTTGCGTCACCAAGTCGCCTGCCCCATGGCCTTTTATGGAAATCCCTTTTACGAACCCTCAGTACTCTGGGACAAGATTCGTTGTTACTTTGAAATTAACATGCGGATGGACTTGCTGATTTGCCCAGTGATGGAGAGAGAGAGAGAGAAGTGTTTTACAAGAGATGAATGGAAATGCTCGCTAGTCACAGCGTGGTTAGCGCCATGCCTATTGCGGTACCAGGGGACGACACTTCCAGAGTTGCGATGACCAAGTCGACCGTATGCCCTGTGCTGCCAGCATATGTTGCATGAGGCACTGAGCCTGTGACCAGACGCTTCCAGCTTTCATCAGGCATGCCTAGTCCTGTGCAATTTGCGATGCGAACCTCCCATACCAAGCTGTACTATACGCCTGGCAAGGTCCAATCTCCTCTCGGTGTCACAAATCGAGGCAAGTCCCCGCGCAGATCTCAGCAAGCGCTGCAGTGGAAGGAGGAACAGTATGAGGTATGGCTGCATGTGATCAGCCCAGAGTGTGCTGAACAACGCCTTTCTTGCTGAGGTGCTCAGGCATTCAAACCTCTTAGGTATGTAGGAGCTTCGAAAGAAGAACTGCACGTTACAGGCGTCCAAACAGAGGTTACGTTGCAAGCTGGGTGAGGGTGAGTCCATGCGCCTGATCATGACCTGTTTACAGCAACAGTGCTGTTGTGCTCAGCGTCATGACAGTAGATATAGTCTGCTGCAGCTGTCAGGAGACACGAACAGCTGGCAAGTGAGCATCAAGCAAGTGTGTCACAAGGACAGCAGCTCAGAGCACAGACTGCAAGCCTTGCTGAGCAACTCCTGTCACTGTCCAGTCAGCTCAATACGGAGAAGGTGAAGTGTGAGCAGCAATTGCGAGCAGCAAGGAACAATGCACGCCGGTGCTTGGAACTGGATCAGCAGCGGGAACACCTTGAGCAACAGGCAAGTTATCATCTCCTATCTTGCACTGGCATACAATCTAGACGTAACCGCCAACTGCCTCCAAAGCACCAAGCAAAAGGCATTTGCAGATACTACCTGGCTTTCTGCAAAGCATCATGATGAAGCTGAGCCTAACCAGTTCTGGCTGTCTTGCTGCATACATTGCAATGCTTCATTGCTTTCCTGAAGCACAACTCATGAAAACGAGTTTTCCAGAATTGCTTAGTGTCTGTCCACCTTGTAGGTGAAGCAGCTTCACTACAGCTTGCAGTGCTCACACCAACAAAGCTCCATCCTCAGAACAGAGCTGCAGCACAGATGCGATCAGGTTGAAGAGCTGACCAAGGATCACAACGCTTTGCTGACTAAGTTCAGGGAGCTGACTGTACTTATGAGCGAGGCTCACAACAAGCTGAACACTGCAGTGGCTCAGTCTGGCAAGGCAATGGCAAAAGACCACACAAAGGTACAAAAGCATTTCTTGATTAGTCATCGCCATGTGCGTGTCATTGGTGTTAGGCTTATGCAATTCAAGGCTCTGCAGCGTCTCAGGGTGTACAGTGACATGTATTGCTAAGCAGAAATATAAGTTTTTTTCGCATGTGCAATTGCCTATGATGTGTCGATCAATGGAGCTGGTTTGGTCTAGGCTTGCTCACAGCTTGTATGATGTCCGTTTGATATGCTACACCACACGTAGAGACAGAACACAGACATACTGGTCAGTATGCAGACTTGCACGTTTACAGTAGGCATGCATGCAACACACCATTCCCTGCTATGCATGAAGAGAAACAGCAGGCAACCAAGCAGTCAATCAATCATGTAGACACTGCTTTACAGTTGTCTTATATCTGATCTAAGCCCCCCCTGCTGCAGACTGCTCTACGCACATGGAGCCAGTCCAACATTGCCACATCTCTGAGGCACCTGAAGCACAAGCTGCCCTTCAGCAAAGAGCCCTCAAGGCCTTCTAGCAGTGCCGCCCTGCAGGAGAACATCCCTGCCTTTCGTGCTGCACACCACAAGGTACGTTTGAAGGGTGTCGCTGCAGTTTTCCCTGCCTTTCGTGCCGTCAGGTTTGACGCATGAGTACCAGACTCAAGTCAACACCCGGCTTCTGAGCCATCTGCAGTTTAGCTGAATGTCATGTAGCCCACAAAACCACTTTGTCATGTCAAGTAAAGCAAATAGCTTTGCTGTTGTTGCTTGCAATCAGCATCACCCATGTAACAGCTGTTCTGCTTCTTGGACATTAACAAGGTTGTGATGCATTGCAGGCGACACACACTCCTATGGCTTCTAGGTTGCGGCCAGGGCATCAGCAGACCAATAGCCCTGGGCCCCTGTCCTCCCATTGCCTGACGCCCCCATGCATGCCACCTCCCTGCATACCCCTTCAGCACCCCCATGGGGCAGGCTCCAACAGCCCTGATGTGCGGCCAGCCTATGAGTATACCTGCAAGAAGGACCTCAAGAAGGTAGGCACGTTCTGCTTGTTTATCCACGCCTGTGGCTTCAAGACACCCACGTTGCCTGCCGTGCTGAGCTACTCAAGTTGCATGCTGTCACAAGACCAAAACATTGCTGTGCAGAACAAAACTTGTTGCGTGCAAGTTGAGAAGCAGGTCAGCATACAAATAGAGGGAGCAAGTTCTGCTGTCAATGCATGTTAACATTGGTTGACTTGATTTGTGATCTATGCAGGCGACAAAAGCACTGCTTCAGACTGTGGCTGACAGGGACATCCCCAGTGGGGTCAGTGGGGCAGGCTGGGGTCCCAGCAGGGCAGCAGCCCACAGCCCCTTTGGCGCAATCACCAATCTGGGGCGCAATGCCCGGCCCAACTTCTTCACCCACATGCCCTCCAAGCCTGACTGGTGGCCCCTCAAGGTAGGCAGTGCTGTTTGACACAGGGCAGAACTCAAGGACACTGCCTTTCAGCATTCTAGGCAGCCCCTGCATAGAGCACAGCAATGACTTCGCCCTTGAGTGGTTGTGCAGACTACCTGTAGGCGCAGACCCTCTTATGACTAGGCTTGCTGCAAATGCTGCTGCTGCTGCTGGAGCTGCTGCTGCTGCTGCTGGAGCTGCTGCTGCTGCTGCTGGAGCTGCTGCTGCTGCTGCTGCTGGAGCTGCTGCTGGAGCTGCTGCTGCTGCAGCCCGCACAAACAGGGCAACATTCGTGTGGCTGGTGATGTGAGGTTGGGACTGCTGCACAGTGCTGCAAAAATGCTGAGTGCATTGCTGCTGATATAGGAATGGCAGGACAATCATTTTCTGGAGCGGGCTGATTCAGGAGCCATCGCTGCTGTTCATGACGCTGCTTTGGTGCATATTCTGGTAGGTTGGTTGACAGCCTTGGTGCACATCTTAGTCAATGTTCTAGCTTTGGTGCATATTCTGGTAGGTTGGTTGACAGCCTTGGTGCACATCTTGGTCAATGTTCTAGCTTTGGTGCACACATGGTGACAATGTTCTACATTCCTGGCAGGCAAAGGCTGACAGGACACTTATACACAAAGCATCTTGATGCCTTCAAATGTTGCATGCTATGCATGAGGTGCATATAGTATGCTACTGCATATCAGGAACTGATCAATGTTTGTTTGGGACATTATGTGCACACGTGGGCTGGAGCAATTTGATACACCACCTCAACGCAGGAGAGGCTGCACTATTTTGCATCTGTGAGGTCACACAGCAATGTGAACTTCCTGAGTTTGCGTCCTGATGCAGGCTGGGTAGCGAGTTGGCGTGTTTGACTGCAATTAAGCCCGTTGGGCTTTGCAATAGAGAGCAAATGAACCTTTGCTCTCTATTGCAGATTGGCAACACGATGCAAATTGCCTGAGCTGGATACACCATGGCGGAGTTAGCATATGCTCATGCTACTGCACTGCTGGGTTGATTGTAGTGTTTGCATCAGCCCATTGTGTGTTGCAATACTTGCTCGTGTGTTTCAAAAACGTGGTACTGTAAAGACCACACTGATGTGTTTCACTGGAGTGTGCTTGAATTGAAAGTCCTGTTGTCTGCTCAAGACCACCTTTTCGTGCTTCTTCAAAGCTCTTGTCGTTGCTAACAATAAAAGAGAACCAAAAGTGTACCGTTGCCAGCTGAACAATGGGCTGCATTGCAGTTGATTTGATTGAAGAGGGCATCGTGGCAAGCCAGATCCAATAATACGATCAAGCGCTGGCTCCTATGCAATTAACAAGCCGATATGCATGAGATGAATGCCACACTTCCATGTCACTGTTGCATCAAGAGGAGGGGAAAAGGTATGTTGATGCAAAGTGCTGAAGGGGAGGGCTACCACTTGTCGACTGACAGAATAGAGTTCTAGAGAAGCTGCCCTTGTGCATTACAATCAGATCTAACAGGTCTGGTTACTTGTCATGCTTGCAAGATGCGATTGGCTGGGCCTTGAATAAAAAATGGCGAGTGCATGAAAAGGCTTGTCTCACTATACTTCACATTGTGCCATACTCTCAATCAAACATCTATGCAATCAAGCCTCAGCTGAAGCACTTCAACGACACAGCAGTATGTGATGACAGGTATATTTGTCACACATCAAATCACCACACACATACACACACATGAGCTGCAAGCCCTGATACCCATGCTCTGTGTTGCACAAACTACACTACACCACAGCAATGCTATAAATGTACAAGTGAAGTCACAGCCCAGATCTTGTGCGTCGCAAAGGCTCTCCATTGACTCTGCTTGAATGCTTGTCCTCAGGAGGTGGGCAGGCATCAATGACTCTCTGCAAGAGTAGCCTGTTCTGCTCCTTGAGCTGATTGACTTGCTCCTCTAAGTCAGCTGTATATTCCTGCTTGCGCTGCCGCGACCTGGCCGCACTTTCACGGTTCTTCACCTACATGACAGACACATGCTGTGTCAAGAACACAGCATGACAGACATAGGGGGTGCCTATAAGACAACATGACGCGTGGCACACCCCACACAGCTGCTGGCCCTGTAGACCAAAAAGGTGCAGGAAGTTAGCACTCTCAGCACATCTCAGCTGCTGAGCTACATCGTATACTGGGTACCAGGCTCAAGTCAGCAATACGTAGAAGCACAGAAGAAATCAGGACAAGAAGGCTGATCTGGGCAAGGCATACCATGCGTTTCTGCATCCTCATGGTGCGCTCATCCACCACTTCTGGGTCTTTTCGCTTGCGCTGCCGCGCCCGTTTGGTCTCGCCTCTTTCCTCATCTGTCGCCACAGCTGAAGGCGGTGGAGAGGGACTGGTCTGACTGCCACCCTGCAACCACAAACTCGAAAGAGTCAGATAGATCCTTTGACAGGTTTGCCTTTTGTTGATGTGCGACACAGAGCCTTCTTTGCTCATTAACAGTGAGGTAGCCTCTTGAGACTGCTTGCCTAGATGTGTTTACAAAAGCATGTTGATACACCGCCATGACGGTGTGCAGTGAAAAGATGTCTCACCCAAAATGGTTTTGCAACACTGACTATCCCACATAGTACAGCAACAAAAAAAGGTTGCGCACAAAAATGTCAAAGATTGGCGCTACAGCCTGGCAGCACAATTATGAAGTGGCTTACACCAAGGCTGCTATCTTGTTGCCTTCCCTGGGGATCCAAAGCAGGGGAGGCTGGCATGGGGGCAGCAGTGGGGACAGGTCCAGTCCCAGGACCAGCAGCCTGACTGTGCATCACTCCAGGCCCTGAAGACGCCTGCAGCAACATCACAGACCTTGTCTTCCAAATCGTTTCTCCAGAAGGCTTCAGCATGATACATGGCCAAGTAGGAATTTGCAATTTCCTGTCTAAAAGCAGTGAGAATGCATGCAGCAGGTTTGCTCAATTTTGCAGTTGCAGCAGACACATCAGTGGTTTTCAGAGAGTTGTGCGGTATTGCTATCAGCATTGCTGCTCTGCAAGAAGCCTGTAGCATGCAGCCTGTGTAGACAAAACGTGCTCAGGAAGTATGGAAAATTGTAATGGTATTTGCTTAGACAATGGCACTTTGCATGCACCTTTGCAGTGACACGATAGACTGTACATAGACTGTGGGGTTTATGTTTCCTGTACTGCATGTTGTACATGTCGAGCCACAATCATACATCTGCAAAAGCGTCAGCAGAAGCTTGCCTGTTGTGCTGGAGGATACTGTGTACTTGCTCTGATGTTGACAGGGATGCTGTCTGAAGCCTGTGCCTTTTCAGGCGAGACCTTGCCCGCAGATCGAGGTTTGGTGGGAGACCCTTTCCTCCTTGTCCCATTTGTCTGAGGCTGAAGCAAGGAGGCTTGGATTGGCTGCTGCTGATTTGACTGATGCGCAGGCAGCGGCTGTGGAAACTGCGGCTGATTTGAGTGAACGTACTGCTGCTGTGGGAACTGTTGAGGCAGGGGTTGCTGTATCAAGGCAGGGCGGCCATTCAACTGATTCTGATGCGCAGCGTATTGGGAAGGACTGAAGCTGGGAGTCAGGCCCTGTGAGTGAATCTGAAGCTGGGGTGGGTCTGGTAGGCGTGCATGCTGTACATTTGCCTGGCGCACTTCTGGTTGGGACTGGCCAAACTGCTGCAGAAACTGAAGCTGTGCTGCTTGTATTGGCTCTCGTGGACTGTCTGAGACAACACCTATGCCCTCTAGCAAGTGCCCCACAGTAAATGGCTGCTCATAGTTTGGCTGGGTCTGGTTGGCTTTGATGGCATTCCAGACCTCATCCACAGTCTTGCCACTGCAGTGTACACATGGCATATTGACAGACTGTTTTTCTTGTAAGCTGCAGGCTTGATCTAGCTGCAAGCTAGCAAACTGCCATTTGTACCTGTAGTCCTGTGGTAAGCTCAGGTTTGACTTGTCAAGACTTGGTTGGGGAAATAAGTCCCCTCCGAACATCGGCTCAGATGAGAGTTGGGTGTTCAGCAGATTGGGATCCTTGTCCCAAACAGTCTGAAGGAACTCGTCCTGCGCAGGTAAAGTTCGACGTCAACTGATGTCGGAAGACAGTTCCGAGACTTGCCAACTAGCGTGTCCACTTGATACCATGTTCATTGAGCCAAACGGTCTGCCACTCCCCATGGAGGCTTGCAACTCGTCCAGAGTCATGTTGAATACTGCGCTAGTCTGCTTTGACAAGGTGTTCTGACGGTTTAGAGACCCCATGTCAACTACGTCTCAGGTGCAAGCTGCTTCTGACTTTCAATCTACGTTAGCTGACGAAATAACATTGACTCACAACACACAGACAGAAGTCAGCTGCACTGGATGCGAAGTGAGCCGATGACACCTGCCTCAAGCTCCTCAGGTACCTCAAGCTCCTGCGCAAAATTTAGAAGCCAACACACCATCGCACAGGGCGACATCAGGGGCGACATTGTTATCGTCCCACTTGTCTGCCCCTGTCGCATCGTCACTCACACATGAGCAGTGTTGTACCGCGGTACGCGCGGAGTCGCGTGATCGCGTTTTCGCAACACGCGTATCGCAAGCCCGGCAAAGCCTTCAATCACGCGTACAACGCGAAACATTATTTTTAGCTATTATTTAAAAGGAATAATGATCTTTTACGTAAGTAAATGAAGACGAACCGTCGAACTTCAATCATTT
>JAABUK010003915.1_pt1 | contig 24724 bp, 27 predicted proteins | sample 5559141 | NCBI WGS metagenome assembly JAABUK01 (sample SAMN10711869, study PRJNA513367) | rock metagenome | isolation source: Antarctica rocks | place: Antarctica: Victoria Land, Pudding Butte nord | collected 2016-01-03 | reverse complement strand
GTGGTGGTGGGGGCGCTGGTGGTGGTGGTGGAGGTGGAGTTGGAGGCGGTGGTGGTGGTGCTGGGGGCGGTGGTGGGGCCGCTGGTGGTCGACATTTTGTACGTGTTTCTGCTAGGGAAGACGTGTTAGGGGTGTGATAGGCACGGGAGGGGTGGGTAGATGGGTAGGGTGAGGTCTTACAGATTTTGTGATGGTGGTGTTTGTTGTTGAAAGGAGGGTTTAGCGAGATATAGGCGTGGGAATGGCTAGCGTGGAAAATTTGTTTAGGAGACTAGCGTGCAATGTGATTGGCTCTACAGTTCGTGTTTACGATATTCAGGGGCTTGGGAGCCTTAGAGAACCATATCTCGGGCGTGATATATGGTTAAACGGCATGGAATATCTGTTTCATAGGCTATCATTGCAATGTTTAGGGGTTTAGAGTCGCTTGGAAGATGATAAATTTGGCGTGTTATGTCTTTGAATAGCATAGGACAGGCGCTTGATACTCCTAAAACAAGACATGCTAGGCGTAGCGTACGCCTATACGGTATAGATTAGGTACTTGGAGACCCTATAATAGGATATACTAGACGTGATAAGTCCTTAAACAGCATGAATGATTCATTTCATAGGCTATGATTACGTTGTGTAAGGATCGCATTCGCTTGGAACTTGATATTCATAGCGTAGCGTACAACTGAAAGGCATAGATTATTACATCAGCTCCTCCATAGTAGGCTACAGCCTCCTAGTTCGCACTATGCAATATCTCAAGGCGTTGGTATGACGTTGGTTCTTCCATTCCAATACTTGCGAAATCCACCGGCTGCGGTCTTGCCGAACTTTGAATGACCGCCCTGATAGCTATCCTTGCTATCGTCATCCGCCTTGTTATCGCTGTTGTGGGCGTCGTGGCCCGTGGTAGTCTGGTCCTCGTCCGCTTCTTCAACGTGAGATTCTGTATCATCTGATTGGGAAACTGGGAAAGTCAGCTAGGTGAGTATCTCGATGTAGCCTTAGGACTAACCATCTTGCGTAGTAGTTCCGCCGATAATGGCTTTGATATTTCTATCAAGATCGAGGCCACGCTGTCTCCAGAGACTCAGTATCCGTTGCACGTCATCAAGATCAATCCCCCGATAGACACTTCCAGCCAGTGACATCTCTGCAAACACTTCAGGAGCACTCCGACTCCGCGTATAACAGAGGACATATGATACTACATCCCATATCATATTTTCAGGATAAACGTCTTCACCATCTTTTGTAACCCAGCGATGCTTCGTATCGCTCCAAACGTAGTTGGCCTTGTTCTCTGCTCTACGATCTCTACTAAATGCTCCGTCGCCGTCTCCGCGTCGACGTGGTCCGACAATCTTGTCTCTCACGGAGAGATAGTGGCCCGGCTCCTGGAAAGTCATAAGATATCGACCAAAGGCAGCTTTTGCGGAGTCTATCTTCTCCAGAGCGGTAGACTGGTCATTGGGAGGCATAGTAACTAATTTACCGTTATAATCAACACGTTAGCCTCTAGCATGTCGAGATAGGGGAAGACGTACGTTAATATTTCACAAACGCCGCGTTTAGTTATAGGATTACTACACGATATTGTAGTCTTTGCGGGAGATATATGACAAAAAGGCTGACAAGGAGAAAGAAAACATGTGAATGCCAATGTCCTTGAGACTAGTCCGGTAAAATTCGGTACAAATCTCCCTTCCAAGAATCCACAATAGCTTGGACTACCTCGCAACCAACGCCCAACTCCAATTGATAATCCATTGGACATACGCAAGCTGCCTGCTACGAACTACCTCCTTATCTACACTTTCAGACATCCTGAACTATCCAAAGCCTCCCAATGATGTCACTTTTAGCCTGGTCTCCGCTATATATCGCTATTATAGCTGGTAACTTTAGGTCCTTTAACTATGAATCTCGATAACTACACTGTCCATCAAGTATATTGACACTCGTTGTGTCCCTTTTAGGCTCCCTCCTCCTCCCTCCTCCCTTCTTTCCCTCGGCCAGTAGCAAAAAAACAAGCCGAATGCCAAAATTCAAGTGCTTAGAGCGGGGCTTCCAAAAAAAGACGCGTACGCAAAGATGACAAACTCCCTCAGTCTAGCACTCGACCCCGTCCCCAGATAGACGAGTCTTTCATGGTGGTACACCGTACGGAGCGCAGCTTAACGCCGTACTACGGCTGTCATCGCTTTGCTCCAAGAATTTTGCAGATCGATGAGCAGGTGCAGCACGACGAAGTACTCAAAGCAATCAATACCCCTTGCCAAAGCTCCCCCATCAAAACTCCCACAGCAAACCCATTGAAACAACAACGATATTCACAAAGACAACTCCGATCCAAAAGCTCTTCGAACGAAGACATTCCACAGCACCCCTCAATGTACTACAACCCCCCCTCGACATCCACGCCAGCTCAACAAAAGTCTCCCCTCCAAATCCAACAGCTATCACAAAAAGCTCAACCTACCAAGACACTTCAATCAGCTTCTATAGCTCAAGCCGTCACAATGATCTCCCTCCACCAAACTACCCGATTCTTCATCCCTATCTACACACTCAAACATCAAAGCCACAGTCTACAACTCCCTCGCAACAAACAGTTCTCCCTGAAAGTCACGACCACAGTACGACCACACCCCCATCCACACAGGAAATTACCTCTCCTCATCCTCCTCTCATCCTCCTTCCAACTCGATCTCAAAGCCAATGCGGAAGAAGAAAAGTAGGAGACGGACAAGCAGTACAGTAAAAGAAAATGACTCTGTGAGAGAAAAGAAAGCCTTCGGACACATGGTTGGCAAGAACATCACCGCCGCCATCCAGCAATCTCCACGACTAACCCAAGCCAGCCCCAACTTCCGCTCATAAACACAGCCTTAGCAAACCCTCAGCGAGTACAATACACGAAGCGCAACGCATACCTCATATCATCGCGAAATTGTTTCAGACCAGATCCACAACATCCTCTACCCGTCCAACAAACACATAGCCGAAATCAATCTCAGAGGCCATCTCAGACAACCCGAGATCTAAAAGAGCACAAACGACCAAGCCACCAGCCCCATATTTCAAACACCTTCACATCGGCCAAGCATAATATAATCCCACATGAAAAAGACTACGGTTCCAAAAGAGCAGAAACCACCCTACCACCAGCCGCCAGCCCCCATCCACACCACAACCAACCACAGCCAACTGCTTATCCAAACACCTTCACAACGGCCAAACACAATACCATCCCACCCGAAAAAACAAACAACGACCTCCAAAATCGCATCATTTATGCAGCCATCAGCCACCAGCCGCCATCTACAACATCCCCAACATCCTCTACCCGTCCAAAAACCAAACACCCAAAAGCCAAACCAGTGGTCATCTCAGCAACCATGATGAGTGAATGAGTGAGTGTAAAAGATGTAGCTATCAGCCGCCCATCTATACCACAGCCAACCACAGCCCCATATTTCAAACACCTTCACATCGGCGCAACAGCCAAGCATAATACAGCATACCATCCCAACCGAAGAGAAAAGAAAAAGCGACAAGTAAGAACGGAGCGAGGAGCATGAATGAATGAATGAATGAATGGGGAAACGCAATGACGGGGACGGAGGCTAAGAGGACGGGGTGGGATTGGTCTTGGTTTATGTTGTAGAAGGCTGAAGAGAGGGTGGATGGATGAGGAGACGAGGTGGATTAGATTGGGGCTGTTGGTGGCTTGGGGGGGATATTTGGCGTAGGGGGATGCTGGATCTATGGATTGTTGGGTGCATTGGTAAAAGAAGACGCTCGTCAATATCTTTTTACTTCCCTGTTCCCATTCAAAGACCCACGATGCCGATCGTTCCTGCTCCTCCCAATCCTTCAATCCTTAACTTCCAGCCTCCGTCTCGCCGTCCAGAGACCCACGCACCCACTCAGTCCAACTCCTTCGCAATCTGATCAAAGATCTTCTTCCAAGCCTTAAACTTGCCATCGCCCTCCTTCATCTCAAACGGATCACGATTCAACTGTACGCTATCCACAAGCCTGCCCTCTCCCAACGTCATCGTCCCCTCCCCAAGCATGATCGAGTTCTGCAAATCCACAAGGCCCGGGCCCGGCTCCCCCGCGGCTCTGGCATCCTCATACACACTCACCCTAAACTCTTGCCCAGGGCGGAAGAAGAAATTGGAGTCTGCAGCCAAGGTGTCGCCGAGTGGACCTTCGGTGGATTGGAAGGGCTGCATGGACGCTTCGGAGATGCCGTTGATAAGGAGGATAGCGCCTCTGGCGAGAGTGACGGGGTCAAGGCTTTTGGAGAGGGAGAGCTGGATGTTGTCGGCAGAGAGTTGGATGTTGGGGGCGCGGACGAGGATGTGGTCGATGTTGAGGTCGTTGGGGGCGCCGTAGAGGTAGAAGGGGACGCTGCTTGAGGGGTAGTTTGTGTCGCGGAACCGGCCCTTGAGGGAGCGGTCTTTGACAATGTTCGTTACCTTGATGGACACGTTTGAGGCGATGGTGACTCTAGTGAGCCACATATTAGCCACTCTGCTTACGATGGGGGAAGCAAAGACGTCAAGGAAGCCTTACTTTTCTGGAGACTTCATTAGGATGTTCGCATCGAAGGTTTCCTTTTCAGCGACAAGCGTTGCAAGAGCCAATTCAACGTTTCTCTCAATCGTAAAGATTGCTGTGGGATTTGCTTTCTTAGCTTCCTTGTACTTCTTCAACGCGTCTGTGGAAACGCCAATCTCGATGATCAACTGATGGCGATGTTTTTCCAGATGGAACATAGGAAAATGAATGATGAACAGCTTGTCTTGCCCTTGCAGTAGAAATTCGTAGGTCGTAGGCGAGACACTGTTGCGTTCGCGAGAGACCTTGCACCCATCAGCACGATATGACGGAAAGATGGATAAACCAACCTGAACCTCTTCGTTGAGAACCTTCTTGAACTCTTCGATCAGTCGGGCAATGAAGTTGCCATCAGTAGGCCACGGAGACATGACAACGTTACGCATCACGACGAGGTCCTCTTGATCAGCGTACAAACCCAGGCGCGTCTTGAAATGCTGAGCGCATTCTCCATATTCGTGAAGCTGGAACGTGGTTGATGTCAAGTAAAAGGGAATCTCAGTTGGGTCATCTTCTGGGGAATCAACAGACAGCCGCTGTATCACGCGCAGATTAAAATAATTGGCCTCTTCAACTTCCGTGTTGAGCGTTCCATCTGCATATCGCCAGTTGGTGCTGAAGGCATTGATGTTGAGATCAGATCCGAGGGCTCGCAGCAATACCAAGGCCTTGTCATCCTGAGGTCGATTTTCGTCCTCATTCACGATCTCTGCGTTGGTTTTATGAAGAATGCGGTCGCGGATCTTCTGCCTCTCGGCCTCTACTGTTTCCGTCGTCGAGCCAGGTTCGGTCTCTGAAGGAAGTTCGTTGAGCGGCATAACAACAAAAGCGTCTTGACTGGTGGACATGGCCGCCCATTCTGCTGAAAGCCTGCTGCAAGTGAACGTGACCTCGCCTAGCAGTTTCCCATAGCCATCCGGTCCCAAGCCAATACAAGCATTAGAGAACCATGTCGACATGACCGAAGCGCCAGGCTTGCTACCTTCGATGCCGAAGACGCCGATGCTTGTTGCTGTAGTTTCACCTCGGAAATATAGGGACTGGTCCAGGTCACCAGGTACCTCATCCGACCGTCTCGATAGCATAGTCCCCCGGCCGGGTATGGAACGTAAGCAGCTTTGTGCGGATCGATGGTGATCGAATCAACATCCCTGAGCATGAACAGATCTTCTTGTGTGTCCGCCCTCAAAGACGAATCAGGTACGAACCCGGCGCCAGACCCCTTCTCAGACGGTAAATTGATATCGTGTCCTGGTTGGAAATCTTGAGGAAGCATGGTGCAAAAGTAGCCACCCCACGCGGCATCGCCATGGACCTGTGATGTTGATCGAATCAGCATACACAATGTTTGGCTAACGACTAGGTAAAAGAACGCTAGGATGACCAATACAGTCTATCCTTTGTAATTCTCTGTTGACTCGTGAAGTCAGATTGGTACTGTCCGCTTACCAGAAAAGATAATCCCTTGGACTGGAACTCTTGCCGAAGCTTGAGAATACCTCTCAATGGATCCACTGCTCCCTCCTCCGTAGAGCCAATAATGGCAACGACGGCGTACACTGGTTGTACGTTTTCTAGACAAGTTTGTAGCCGAGACTCCAGGTCTTTCAAGTCAACTCTGGCCCCAGGATCAACTTGAACCCCAATCATGTGGTCAGATCCAATGCCCGTGACAGCTATCACCTGTGTCAGTCAATCCGCATAGACGCTTGAGAAGATTTACTGACCTGCTGCTTTAGGCCAAGAGTAGTGGCGAGTGTTCGACACAAAATACTTGATATGCTCGACGCCAAATTCTTGTTCAAGAGCCGTCTTGCTGGTAGATTGAATGCCGTACGTCTTCATCACAGAGTCTAGGAAACCTGGCGACATATGGTATTGAGTATACAGTCGCTCTGGAATGTCCAGAATGGTCGTGGGTCTGAGATTGAGTAACTCCCAAGTGCTGAGATCCTTCAGAAGCTTCTCGGGGCCTACACATGGTTGGATCTTGAATGTGTCGGCAGCGAATGCCAGTGGATTATCAGCCTTCATTGCGGATACTATCGAAAGTGGATAGAACTTTAGGTTTCGCGCAACCCACACGGACTCCAGATTGGCTACAGTCCCGCCACATACGATGTGGCCCCAGGCTAGCGGCAGGTCTTTGATGGCTGGATCAACATTATAGCCAAACATGCGACAAAGGTCGTCTCCAGTAGTCATCTCTGCAACTGTGGTGATGGGGCTGGCTTCGATGGAGACGTTGTTGGGGTTGTATATCATCGTCATGAAGTGACCCAGCAGTGCAGGCATGGAGAGATCCATACACATGTGGCCCTGATACCGGGGCGACCTGATAGCTGTGAGTGAAAGGATTGTTGAGGGACTAGACAGCCTACCAAAACGGGATACTGTGCTTTGCGAGCAAGCGGGAAGCCTGTCGCACCGCATTGGCCACCTTCCGAGTGGAATTGCGAAAGACTTTGGATGCTTGGACTTCATGAGTTACAAATCTCTGTGGTCGAGTGTCAGTTCTCGCAGCAATGCCTTTCTTGCATACGAGCAGAGTGATGAAGAGGTTTCATGGAATGACATACTCCATCTCGTGGGAAGTAGTCGAGTCTGGCGTCCCTTTGGCCCTCGAGAATCTCCAAGATATTCTTCTTGAAGAACTCAAAGTTCTCGGCTTTGGGCCCAAGGAAGTACGAACTGATGGCTTGATGGGACTCATCTTCCGCTGGCTCAACCTAGCACAGATTGGTCTGTCAGCCTGTCTGAACCGAGCGATCTTCGAGAGTGGTGATGATTCCTATATTAGACGCTATCGTAGGGCAAAGTCGTCCAACTCCAGCGGAACGTGGTAATGATCTGGCATGATGAATTGGAGAGGAGACGTACACTGTTGTAGATTGACATGACGCTTCGAATGTTGAATACTGCAATGTTGATAGTATTATCCAAGGTCAATATGAATTTATGGCAGGCGAAGGTTTGGCCAGATTGAACACAGCAAGCCATTTAAATATGTCGAAGACTGCTCGGTTTGGAGAACTTGCATTGTAGACTTGCGTCATTTTCGGCCCCGTATCTGCGAAGCCGTGATTGCCCAGAACGTCTTGCATCTATAAGAAATAGCGGATGAGGCAGGCATGCATTTTCTGTCGGACCATGCCAATGAGATGAGCTTGCCGCCGACCGTGCTAAGCTGTACTGAGCAAATGGTGCAGCATGCAGGCCCCAGGCGCTTTACTAGGTCGATTAGAGAAATGACTGAGCGGGGTTCGCCGTGCGTGGAAGGCAGTAAGTGCATGTCCTGGGATGAACGGCGTGAGTGTTCAGGTTTTAGCTTGCGTTGCTGCTGCAGGCTCCAAGTGTACAGGAATTGGTAGAAGTAGAGACTGGAGCGCTTGTAAGCATCGGGAAATGAACACAAAGTCAAGTTGCGTACCTTTATCATCAGTTGAATGACGTGGAAAGAGTATTGACCATGAAGGTATCCCGTTGTACCCATTGGCCCTTGCACCTACCAACTCCTTCCACTTGTTGAAGAAGATCGGCGTCTCTGCATTCAGCAATGTAGTACACGTGTGTGGCAATGGGAAAATGGCAGGGTCGAGAACAGGTACGGGAGGTACCACAGCCTGACTGGAAAACCCGGTAGGATGCTTCATGCATGCAAGTTTACCCCGCTGCAGATCTTGCGTCCCATAAACGGGTCAACGAATGCAAAGGGATCCTTTCGTGTGGGATTGACGGATTGTCGAGTCCTCTTTCAGATGCTGAACAAGGACAAGTGCAATCGTGTTGTATGGATCGGCCAGCTCATCATTGGGCTTGACAATGGCTGTGGGAGAAGTGTAGACCCATTGCTAGCAAAAGTAGATTGTAGTACCGGTGGCGTACAGCACAAAGATCGTTTCACGTCTTACCATTGACGTCTTCGCACGAAGGTGGAGGATCCAATAGTTGTTGCTTTTGCATGACCCATTGTGAAGGGACGAGGGCCAACGAAGTCAAGCTCGATGGTCGATTGATGGGCCGAGAAGTATAGTAGTCATGTCTGGAGTCTCAGCTTGTCATGAGTAAGTCATATCCTTCCTTGCTAGATCAGCCTGTAGTAGGGAGCTGAACGACTATGAAGAGTAATCTACAAAGAGAAGAAGCATCCAGCCTTGCCAAGCCGGGAGAACGACGGCCCGATCGCAGCGAGTGCCAAGCCCGGAATTGATGAGAAGCAGGAATTTTCCGCCTTCCTTCTCTGCTATTCAGTCCCAACCAACCACCCTTCGTCGCCATTATTTGATACCTTGAACAGAGAGCGCAGCAGCTCTCAATCACATTCAACTAGCGACTTGCTAATCTCCTTGACTCGGATGCGTCCTCTGATATTGGACGATGTGGCTCGAAAGAAATTGGGCACGCAGTCCTGACGACCGCGACCAATTATCCACGTCCGATTACAGTGCATATATTCATACTAGGTATGTAATGAACCGGAGGGCGAAGCTTCAGCTAATCGTCACTAAGCCAGACGGCGCCAGCCCTAGGTATGCAATCGAATTCAGCCGCACGCCAATTTCGCTTCTGCCGCTCGTCTGATTGGCTTGACTCAGCTTCGCGCATCTCTTCAGGGGCGAGTGGTATGGACGGACACTAGGAGGCTGCCCTGCATTGCCTGATTTTCGCTATTCTCTTCGTCGTGGAACGCCTTTTGCTCCATTCTGCTGGCTGAGCCAGCCATGGCGCCTTATCGCTATTCAGATCTTTTGCAAGCTATGGATTTCCATAGCAATCTCTTACGACGATTTCGACAATCCAAGACTACCGACATCACGGAGAAGACACAAGTTCCCCGACTAAGCAGGAAACGCGACCTATTTCTCGCATTTGTCGTCGTTTCGCTTCCATTGCTGGTCATATCCGTAATTTTATTGGCTTTCGTTTTCCTGAACGACCGCGAGAAACCAGCCGACTACCTTGAGATTCCGGAGCTTCCCTTCTTCGATTATCCGCCTTTGGACGCCTTCTACACCAAAGTATCTCCTGGCCCTTTCCTTTTGGTGGGAAGCTGGGCAAGCAACATTGCGGAAATTGTGGTGGCCCCTTTTATGGTGCTCTTTTCGTACGCCGTCGCTCGAGAGAGTCTGCAACGCTCTTTGAAAGACCCAGAGGACTCCGCCGCCCCGCCCTCGTTGCTACGTGAAATCATGCGAGGTACACACGTGGCAATATGGCTTTGGGTTAGTCAAAAGACCAGAAAATCCGCTGGAGTCAATGGAAAGGCTCCATATCTTCGTGTGGTGGATATCGCTGGCTTGGGATTGTTCGCAGCGACTTTGCTTACGTGAGTGACGAACTTCGAGCTTCTTCCTCTGCTCAATTACTGACCAGCTGATCAGATTGCTGGTTATCGTTGGAGGTAGGTTCAGCAACCATACCTGCGACCGATTCTACTAACAGAGCCCAGACAACTGGCTCCACGCCACAACGCAACCTTTGCAGATAACACATTACGCGGACCGGATCATACTAAATTCCACGGAGATGGCGGATGGCGCACTCGGATATCTCGCAGGCTTCTCACTAGTAGATGGTTGCAACGTGACAACTTCGGCCGCGCTACCACAAAACATTTCCGCCGCACCCCTGCCATGTTCACTCAATATGACCAATGGTTTTACTAACGTAGCCGGTCCAAACTATGCCTATCTCACACTCGGTACCGGCATCAGTCAAATTTCCTCGAGTTTCAATGGCCTAAACTTTTCTTCCCTAGGTCAGGCTGAGATCGAGGGTACAGGAACGCCGTATCAAGTCGTGACACATTCTAACGCCGGCCTCGACCATTCCCTCTTGTTCTACATGGATGCAGCGGTCCAGTATGACTTGACAGGTTATGATGGTGCAGGTCCGAATTATGGTATCGACTATATCGCAAACACCACTTCCATGGTCACACAATGCACCTTTGCAACCGAGAGATGTAACGTTCACCCCACAAACTCTAGCAACAACAACGATATCTCTATAGCCTTCCACTGCTACGACGACTTTGGTGGTGACCTTGGCCAAACGCCCTTGACAGGCCACGAGCGGGCTCAAGGGTGGAACATGAGCTTCTACGAACCCATGAACGGAACGTCGCACAACGTCCCCGTCCAGGCACAATCCAACCCCTTCCATTTCTACGTTGCCACTGCGGTGAACAGCATCAACTTCGACGACTTCCAAGCCCAGAGCAATTTACCAGAAGGATCCCAAGGGAACGATTCACTAGTAGACGGTGGGCGTGGCTTTACGGCCTTTGCCTTGAGCTGCGAGGCCACAATCTACGATGTCACATTCTCCCTTATCAATGGCTCTTTTGGGGACTTCAACAGCACGAGAAGCACGCCGCAAAAAGCATCCATCATCAAAGCCCCGCTTCAAGTTGGCTTCGGCCAGTATCACCTATATCAAGCCGCCTCCATAGCCGTGCTGGCAACCAATGACTCAGTAGCCAACACGATGGCCAAGGCCTTCAGCCAGACTGGCATAGCGCTGGCCTCAGGAGCCTCCAATCCCGATAGCAGTATCAAGCAGCGCTTTCAGTTGACGGTGAACGTCACCAGGGTGCCAAAGGCGCCGTTCTTCTATCTTGTCACGGTGTGTCTCGTGTACTCGGTGTTTGGGATGGTGATGACGGTCGTGGCGTTACATCTTAGAAGAAAGCCGGAGGTTAGGGATCACCAGGCTAAGTTGATGGTGGAGTGGGGCCCGGAGCTTCTTGAAATGGATAAGGATCATCACACAGAGAAGCCGAAGAAGGGAGAAGACGACGAGAAGGAGAGCACCTCGGGAAGGAGCTCTACCGACTTTGTTGATACGCCCGCTTGAGGGCGGTCCTGATGGCAAGAAATAAGACACAAGATGCGCTTTCTCCACATCGAAGCTGGCAATGGTGATCCATGCCTCGTTGCGGCAAACGACGCAGATGACATGCTCAACATGGTATGCTCTCATATCCTGTTGATATTTAACTCCCTTCCTCACGATCGGTGCTATATTAGATGCCAATGCCCCGATTACCATTTTTAGCACGTTGAATCATCCCGACTTAGCGAAGGGGACTTTTGAACTCGCACAACACGCCAGCTTCTTGAATTCTATACAAGCATCGGTTATGTGTTGCAAGTCCCACCCGTATCGATCATTCGCTAAGAGCCAGATGTCAAAAGCCAATGCACTCTGCTGGATTATTGGATGCTATTATCCGGTCATATCGCACCAAAAACCCAGCTATCAACCAAAACATCCATACCAGATCGCACCTACCCACATCAAAGACATTCAATCCTACCCAAAGTCCCGAACCAAAGTAGCTGTGATCCTCTAGAGCTCCAAGCTTACAAGATTACATCCAATGCAAGCATCGTGGTCGACACCAAATTTGATTGAATCTCCACCTACCAGCGATATCCAAGAGGCAGAGATAGTGCGTGGAGGCATACGGAAATAAGAAATCCGTCCATCTCTCTCTCTAAAAGATTCGCTCAGCCAGCGTCCAAAAACCGTATGGTCCGATGTTCAGCCCACAACAGCTCGTGTATGCGGTGGAGAACGCTGAGTATTATCCCGATCTTGTCAGAAACAGCAATCACCAGGGCTTTGACCGGCACTCGCGCCAGGGTTGGAGTGGTGGTCAGCTATTCCGAAATGTTCTTTGGGTACTAGATTCTGTAGTACGTTGGGACGCGTGCGCAGGTTTTCTTTGATCTGCGTGGACATGGTAGGATATTCTATAGTAGATGGAGCAAACACACGACTGTTCGCAGATACGGCGTTTTCTGGCTGTGACAGTGCTTGATGGGGCAGCACTTAGAAATCTGCATGGAAGGTGCCATTGGCCCCATTCCTATTGCTCTTCAGCAACCCTCATCTGCTGGCCCCTATTCTGATACAAGGACCCTTGAAACCTAACCCGTAGGGGCTTAGCAGCCGCCTTGCCCGGCTTGGCGCGTGTGCGCTCTGGCGGCAACTACCTCACTTCTTGAGCTTCTGATCAGAGAAGTCGCACTTCTAAGGCTATATAAATAACATCCTCTACACTCCTCATCGCGGCTTACGTTAAGGCGTTGTATACTAGCTTTATCCACTACCACTCACATACAGTGCTCAACAGACCTGCTCTTGAACACCTTTCTAATCAAAGCCATCCTGTCTCAGCGATCGAGAGCATCCGCTTCAAGGAAGTCTCGTTTCTCTCGGCTTGATAGTCATAGCTCTCATCAGAACAACGTCTCCATCAGATCACCCTCGGTCATCCAAGCATGGCCCGTTTCTCCGAACTGCCAAAGGAGATTGTGGCGGAGGTATGGGAACACGTGCTGGCACCAGAAGATGTGGAGAGCTTTGCGAGGGTATGCAAGCAGGTGCACGGCCAAGCCGCCTCTTCTCTTCGCCTACATCGACAATTGAGGGACAAGTACACCATGTTCAGTAACGAAGATACAACAGATAAGTATGATGGAACTAGGTACCCTAGAGATCGTCCTTCGAACTTGCTTAAGGATATCATTGCCAGTCCTCATATCGGTCTTTATGTGCAAGAGCTTCATCTTCAGAGCTGGTATTTCAGATGGGAGCCCGCGGATTTCGCAACTACCCTGGGTCCCCTTGAGCAGAAATTCTTGCATCTTCCCTACTCTAACAGGTGTCTCGACATATTCAAAGATGCCTTGTCCAGTTCAATCATCTCGACAGAACTCGACTTTTGGACGTTTGAGCTTGAGAATGGGAACGAAGATTCTATAGTGGGCCTCCTGCTCCTTGCAGCTCCCAATGTCCTGAAACTTGAGCTCAACAAGAACGATGGACCAGAAAGGTTCCGACGCCTAATGGTAAGCCTCGCGACTGCAACTAAGCCTGGCATCCCGGCTTCGCTCCGTAAGCTGAAACATATAGAATGCGATGTCGGCGAAACCGAGGCTCCTCTTCACTTTGTAGCTTTCATGGCAGCTCTCCCGTCGCTGGAGTCGATCAAAGCCGAGACACTCTTTTCAATAGATCACAACGATGATCTCAGCTGCTTACCACCGAAAAGCTCTAATGTAAAAGATCTGAGTATCAAAAGAAGCACTGTTGATACAGCAAGCCTTGACGATCTTCTTCGAGGCTTCAAAGCTCTCGAAGCATTCGCTTACATCCAGCCACACCACGAAGACCCGGAATGGTCTCCTGAGTATCCAAATTTCGATCCCACAGCAATGTGTACGACATTGTTATCCCACACCAAAGACTCGTTAATATTCCTCAATTTCAGGGCAGAAATCGAAGATGGCACGCCATACGTCTGTATCAGTGGCCTTGATGGCTTCAACAAGCTGAAGCATATAGAGATCAGCCTCTGCCTCATTGCAAACTACAAAACCGCGGTAGTTACGTCAGATTGGCCTTCATCCATCGAGCCCATCAATGTGCGAGATGTAGACGTGGCAAACTATTTTCTGGTCAAAACGGTTACTTTCAAGATCATCGAGACCAAAGTTACTCGGCTACCTAAGTTAGAGACACTTGCGCCCTACATTGAAGAGGGGGTCGATGCTGACTCGCTCCAACACTTTGCCGCGATGCGAGACAAGTGCGAGAGTGCCGGGTTCGCGTTACGCATAATGGACGAGCCTGGAATGGACTTTGGGTGTTGTTCTGACGGACCTTAATTGTAAGTTGACAGTCCTTTTACAAAGTCATATTGTTGACATCAACTTCAGACATGGCCAGCTCGCTTGGAGCAATTTTCGGTGATGGATGGCCATTACGCACAGAAGTATGACTGTTTAGTAGTCTACGAGGCGAAGATGTCATGATTCGCATGCAATAGGCAGGAGTTCTCGTATAGCAAATCACCTGCACGTTGAGGTCGAATGGCTCAAGGAAATTGGGATGGTGATGCATATAACATAGATAAGGACCCATAAATGGACAATTCTGCCAGCTAAATTGATGATGTCTCCTTTGGACACCCTGACTCATCAACGTCTCCTGTCCATGCATCCGTCCAGCAACAACGTCCACCCTTTCTCAAGCTGAATCTAACAACAGTACCACACACCGCTTCCGCGCCATATCCCAAAGCCCTCAAAACTCCCAAACTTCCCTTGCTTCAACCCCCATTCCGAGCCTTCATAGTCGGCCTTCAAAATAAAGTTCTTCACCAAATTCATCAAGACATGCCAGAGTGCTGGAGCCGACTTAGGGTATAGCAGATGGCTTTCAAGTCCAAGAACAAATATCCCTGGCTGAAATTTCAGCACCGCATTTACCGGGTCTAATCACCTCTCATGTCCTCACAACCATTCAAAATGCAATCTGTACACCTCTTATCCCTCATTATCCCATGGTGCTATTCCTCCTCCTCCCCTCCTAAGCCATCCATACTAATTCCCACGATCCCATAATACCACCATCTTCTCCTCCTCCCCCTCTCGCCTTCTCCAACCCACCTACTCGATTCCCCTCGTCTCCTCCAGCCCATCCATACTGAACACCCCCATCTCCCACCCTCCAGCAACCAGCCCTTCCCAAATATAACCCCAAATTCAAATACCCAACCCTTCCTAGACCCACCAACGACATCCTCCAAAAACACTGCACCGCGACATCTTTCTCCCAATCCCGGCAGGCGCTCGACTGGTAGACTGTGGGACAATGTTGCCAGTTTCGTGTTCCTCTTTACGACGAGTTGATCTCGCAGAATCTTAGGATGTTCTATAGTAGGGTTTTTCATCAAGCACCATCGAAGATTGTAGAGCTGGCGATGGAAGCTTGTTGACCGAATAGGGCTCTCGAATGGTCGCACGGGCGTTGGGAGGTTGACTTGGGGTGGAGTTGTGAGGATGTTGGAAGCGTCCTTAGGCGGAGGAGAGGAGTGTTGGGGGAGAGGAGTGGTCGGGGTAGAGATGAAATACGAACGGGGAGCGTTGGATGGGATGTGGGTCGGAGATCTGTGGAACAGGGTGAGGGTGGTGGTTATGAGAATAGGCTGTATGGTTGGAGTGAGCGTTGGTGGATGAAGCGTTGGTAGAAGAGGAGGTGGGCGTGGTAACAGAATAGTCTATGGTACAAACCAATCTCAAGTCTACATGCTCGAGCGTTTTACTTGGGAGTGTCTCTATGCAATTGAAAAATCTGCTAGAACACCCCAACAGCCATCCACTTCATCCCCTCTTTTACAGCAAACATAGCACAAAAGCTCCGGGTACGTGCATACCGCGTCCCACTCTACAAACAACTCTGTTCCATGCTCTAGCGAACAAACATCCGCAATTCAAAGCCCCTTACAACATACAACTCCCTTCGAAATCCAGCACCTGCTCCTCCTCCCCACACACCGTTCAAAATTGTCACATGCTGAACTTGACCCCGAAGAACTACATCCAACAATCTGTCACTAGCAAACATCCGCTCCAAACAAATACACCACAAAAGCTCCGGCTACACGGATACAAACCACCCCATTCCATACTCCAACCAACAAACATTCGCATATCAAGGCACCTTACAGCTCCCTCCAAAACCCAGCGCCCCAACCTCCCAACTCGCGATCCTCCAATCCAAAATCCTACAACGTACCCGCCCCACACAAGAATTTTAAATCCAGTTACCACATCCACCAACTCCTTGCTAGCAAATATCCGTTTCAAAGCAAACATACCACCCATAAAAGCTTCGGGTACACGCATGTAGCCTAAAGCTCTACAAATAACTCTACTTCCTACTCCAACAAACAAACATTCGCATATCAAGACACTTCACAACTCTCTTCGAATCCAAGCGTCCCTTCCTTGTACGCCACGATCCTCTCTTCCGAGAGCTACACCATACACGCCCCACACGAAAAGGTTAACCTAATGAACCACATCTAACTATCTCCTGCTAGCAAAAATCCGCTTCAAAGCAAACACACGACGAAGACTCTATCTCGGGTACGCGCATCAGCCTGCGAATCTCTGAACAACTCCACTTCATACTTCTCCCAGCTAAGAGACTTATACATATCAAGGCTCCTAACAACTACCTTCGAATCCCAGCTTCCCATCCTTCTACGCCTTGATCCACCGTTCAAGATTCCCACATGCAGGAACGTCCCACAGAACAATCTCGACCCCAAAGTACCATATACAACAATCTCTTGCTACCAAACATCCACTTAAAGGTAACCACAGCACAGAAGCTCCGGGTACGCGCATCTAGCCTACAAATTTACAAACAATCCTACCTCATTCTTCCGCCAAAGTTCTCTTCGATAACAAGATACCTTACAGCTCCCTCGAAACCAGGCGCCCACTCCTCCTACCCACGATCCACTCCCCCCACAATCCTCCATGCTGGAACGCTCTACACAAAGACTTTAGATCCAAATACTGTATCACAACTTCTCTCGCTAGCAAACATCCGCTTCAACGCAAACACACCATAAAGGCTCCGGGTATGCGCATAAGCCGTACCAATCTTCAAACAACTCCACTCAGAACTTTAGCTAACACCTTCCAGCTAACAGATTTACACATATCAAAGCTCCTAACAACTCCCCCCGAGTCGGGCTGCCTCCTCATCATACCTCCCACGATCTATTACTGCAGCGACTCCACTATACACGCCCTAACCTCCTCCTACATCCCGTGATCCTTTCCTCCAGAGCTCTACACCATGAACGCCTCCACACCACAGACTTACTTAAAGACTACATGCCATCATCTCTCAATTCCCGCCATCACACCAGTTCAGCAAGCATCAACTCCTTACTCAATGATGAGACCGCCGATATTTCCTTCCCAATACCAGAAGACCCCTCTCGCGTCGACTTTGAAGTCGGCAACGGATATTCCTCACGAGTGCTATGACTCTATCGCGATTCGATATCTCTACAGATCTCGCTATACCCGCCAACCTATCCAGCCTATCATTCAAAAACAGCGCCCTCTCATTACACGCTAAGCACAAGAAAAACCAGCGCAGGGCAGGGTGGAAAGAGGCGCAGTGCTGGCGGACAATCATCCGCATCACACAAGATGCTTTGGCGACGATGCATGGAGTTCCATAACACATCAAAGCTCGGAGGGCGGAGAGCAATTGCAGGATGGTAGAAACAATTTCAGACGTCGAATCCCACGCCCCAAGCAGTGCTCAGCGAAGAGATACTGCATTCGGGCGGGGAGGAAGGGGAGCTGGAGAAGAATACACAGGAGCATCTAGTAAGGAAGGGGATGAGATGATTTGGGGAAGGAGAGGATTGAGGTGGAGGAGCTGGACTTGTGTAGTGGTAATGTGCCTGTTGAGATGGATACGACAGTTGAAAATTGAGGCTCGCTTGTTGTCTCGGATCATGGGAAGGAGGATTGCATGGGAGGCAAATCACTGAGAGCGAGGGCGTGAATGAATGACATGAAGAAAGGATCGTGTGTTGGTTTATAAGGGATCGACAAGATTATCAGTCAGCTTCCAATCCAGTCTATTCGTCGCTTGCGAATGGGGTAGTCAGCCATCAATTGCAGTCTGTATGACTATCGCCGCTTGAGTATTGGCAGTCATTTCCAATCAATCGTAAAAACAGTACCAAATCCTTCCCAAACCAAAGCCCCTCTACCCAGCATTAATATTCTGCGCCCCAGTCGTCCCCCCCGGAACATCACACTGATGATACCCCAACACCGACGCCTCCATAGCCGGACAATCAAAAGCCCACTGATTCTTCAGATTCAAACAAACATTCCCCGACGCTCCCCCCGGCATAAAATTCGGATTCGGCTTCGCAGCCAACGCGCGCTTATCGAAGATATCCGGATTCTGACCCTTATTCACCATGCAATTCCGATAAAGCTTCCACCCCAACGCCTCACACCCGCCGAAGCAGGCGAGCCCGCCGGCAAAGGCAAAGGGTCCGGCCCAGGACGTGAGGGCGACTTCGACCATGCAGGCAGCGGTGCATACAGAGCCCCAGGTGACGTCTTCGATGAGGCACTCTTTGGCGCCCTCTCTGTCGTCGACGGGAGTTTCTCGAGGGGATAGGGCGCGGCTTGTCTTTGGAGGCGAGCATTTTCCGAGGGGTTGGCCGTTTGGCATGACGTTGGCTGCGAGGACGGGAGAGGTGTCTCCGGTCTTTTTGAAGCAGTTCCCGTTGCCGCCGCTTGTCGGGTAGATGACGTAAAGAGGGTCTAGGGTGCGGTTTCCTGCATCGTTGTAGCCTAGTGATCCGCCGATGCCTGCGGTGAGGATCTGGGTGTAGGCGGCCGTGCATGTGTCCTTGGAGGGAATGGAATTGTTGGGATCGACCATGAAGATGGCTTTGCATTCTCCGACGGTAACATCGTAGTCTTGCGTGAGGTCTTTGTTGCTGCAGATTTGGTTGATGGCGGTTGTGCAGTCGCCTTTGGAGGCTGTGTTCTTGCAGGTCGCATCGGTAGCACTCCAAGTGTAGAGGACGGAAAGAGGGTACGGAGCTACCGCTGCTGGTGCTGCTCCAGGGAGGGCACTGGTGAGATGGAGAAGAGAGACGGTAGCGGCTAGCGCTCCGAGAGCCTGTTGAGTCAACATCACGGATCGTAACTTGATTGAATTACAAGATGAATCGTTGGGCGTCGGGTGATCGAGGCGCGCTTGACTGTGTAAGATACTCTGAAGAAAATCGGTCTCTTTATACGACAGAGGAGATCAGAACACATCAGAGGGATTCATCGAAATGGGACTTCGAAACATGAATTCAAGCTTTATGACCAGTTGAGACAATGGTCAGCAGGATGCTTTAACATGACAAAGGCGACCCGTCCTCGATTGTGATGGCGGGGTGAAACCTTGTGCTAACAGAATACCGCTGCGTCAAATTGAGATCTCCCGTATTAGTAGCAAGATCCCAGGTAATATGAAAGCACAAAGAAGAAACTCAGACGTGCTAGACTCAGACGAAACGTTTCATGAGTTGGTTTCAAAATTGGGGCTCGTTCAACGGCTCGAGGCGCATGTCGCTTGTAATAATCATGCGACGAAGCATCGAACATCTAATTATATCCTGCCTTCAAGATAAGCGGAATCGTTGAGGATGCGAGTATATGTACTGTGTAATGGTTCCCAGGGGGTCTTTCAAAATTAAGGACCCTCTGACTTGTACTACCCGAGTACTGCAAGCTGTTTGGGGCGGAGTCGTCTTGAGGGTGGCTATGAAAGCCTAGCTATCTCAGTTGGTGCGAGTGCGTAAGAAGCGGGTTTGATAGAAAGCCTGAGTTGTCTGTTAACGACAGCTTCTTGTAATGGAGAGTTGGGAGAGCTCTACCGACAATTTCGAAGTCCTTGCATTTTGCGAGCGAAGGAGTGAAAGGTGCTTCGGGAGTCTGATGCTGAATGCTGTAGGCATACTTCATCGACTCACACGGTAGCTTTTGACGCCTTTCTTTCTGTCGAGAGAATATCTTGATCGCTGCCATGACTCGGGATCCTGCATGTAGTGATGTCCGTCCGCTGAGCTAGATCATTTAGACGGATCGCGCACAGTCCTGGAGGCCTTGGAGAAGGAGGAGGCATTAGTAATGTCAAGATCGGTCCTTTCTGCAATACAATAGAGCAAAGGTCATGGAGTATCGTGACTTCTGGTAGCAAGAAGCGCTCTTTCAAATTTTCTGCAGAACTAGATCTGATCTAACCGTTTACGGAAAGATAGCGGCATCATCCGCCGCTAGCTTCCCCCTTTTCAAGCTTATGAGTATCAACGTGCCAACCATCGTGGTTACCAGGACACTTATCAACCGACTTCGTCTCAACGAAGTACACATGATTGATCTTAGGAAAGCATGAATTTGTAGCTACCAGGGGACATCTGTAGTATGGACGACAGGACGCATGAATGAATGACCACGCAATCAGTCGTGATCAAGAAAGACTGCCCCAAGCAATCGTGGCACTGAGCAAGCATGGACGTGACCAAGTGGAGACACGCTGATGACGATGAGGATGTTGAGATCCTCGCGTTGAAAATCGGTTTGAAACTCTCATTCGTATGTGAAGCGTAAAAGCGGATGATTGTACATGTCCGAAATAGCATCATCATTCATCAACCACCAAACATATACCTTCAAGACATTTCAGGGAGAACGGCAAGGCGATATTACGATGACAAGGGTTCCCACTTCAGTAAAAAATTATAGCTTGGCGATCGCCGTCTATAGCATTTATTCACAAATCGGCCAAGCCGGATATTAAATTTGCAAGGGGTCGAAAAGAAAACAACACCTACACGATTCGAACTGAGTTAGCCAGAGCTCTCATTTGTTTTGCAAACATAGAATACACTGAAGTTCTCGCTTAGCGTCAGACATTTTGACTGATAGGTTCTCCTCATATGTTAATACCAATGGTATGAACAACACAGTCTAATTAGAGCGTTTACTCTGTTTAGAACAAACAGATGATCATCACTCGCCAAGTAGGAAATTATTAGGAATTTGCGCTTACCAGCTAAGCCATGTATCCCTTATCCGCGATGCAATTTCGCTTATTTTAATTCATATTGCAATGTTTACTTTTTGATCTAGGGACTTCAAGCATGGTACATAGTACTTTCAGTGCACTAAAGTCCTTAACAATGCTTGCAGGAGTCCATACTATGTTAGAAACGTCGTACAGTATTATCCAATCGCCGTTGGTAGCAAATGTTCATGATCACATCTAATTCACACGCTAAATCCGCCAAGCACAACATTAAATGCAATCACATCAATCAAAAAAGAAAAGTATAATGCCTGTAGGAATCGAACCATGTTAGTTAGAGGTTCCAAGGATTCTTGCAAACACAATACATATCATCTGATAGCGAGGCTCAGAAGAGTGATTCGTAGAATCACTGATGTTGGTAATGCCTCACTGGTATTAATAACGTAGGATAGAAGACTTCATCATCATAGCCAATCAACAAGTGAATGAGTAGGAAAGTCTACTCACAGTTCCACTGCGCCATCTATCCCATATTTGTTATCCAGTTCGCCTTATTTTAGTGTATATCCATTGTTTACTTTCTTCAACTCGGGACTTCACGCGCGGTGTATCGTAATTTCAGTGCATTATTAATCTACTAACATCCTTAATGAAGCATGTACGAGTTCATCATCATAAAGTATTATCTAATCGCCGTCGGTGGTACTATTCATGACCACGTCAAATTCACACCACGTATTCGCTAAGTACAGCCTTAAACGCAACAAAAAAGGATCAAGAAGAAAATGAGACCTAGATCGAACCAAGTCAGTTAGAGCTCTGATAGATTTTTACAAACATAATACACAACATGTTGTATCGCGGCTCAGAATGTTGATTTTTGTACCTCACTGGTCTTAATGACCTAAGATGAAATCTGACGAATTGTTGTTCATCACGGCCAATGACAAGTAAATAAGTAGGAAAGCTTACTCACGTTTCCACTGCGCCAACTGTCCCTTTGTGTTATGTTGTTCCTCTTATTTTAATGAATAATTATTGCATTGTTTACTTTCTGCACCCAGGGACTTCAAGCACGGAATACACCACTTTATTGCGACAAGCTCGAACTCGAGTATACTGTCATCGTACCAAAAGTCCCAACAATGCGTGTAGCAGTCCATGCTATGGTGATATCGTCGCATAGTACTAATCCGTACCGTTGAGAGCATCATTCGTGTCTATCTCCCAAAGGAATCTGCACCATGGCTCAACGCCCTTCTCAACCCCTCCAACAGAGCACATACATCAACAACCTCATACGTCCTAACTACCTTTCAAAATACCCAATCAACATTCCAGCTACCAGATCAGCGCAAGTACCATCCTCCCAAACCCCAGATAGCTTACCAAACAGCTGATCAACAGCCCAGCTCCCAAATTTCAGCATGAACCTTCATCAAACACTAACACCCAGCTGTTCACCCACGCTCTCCTCTCTCCTCTTCGATTCACCCACCAAATCACAAACACCCCTGGAATTCAAAGCGCAAATCAAAATCTTCTCTATGCACATCTATCGCCATCCCTGAACGTCAACCGACCACCTCCTTCCTGCCCTCCGACCCACAACTACCGAGCAGAAACAGACCCCATTCCAAACCGCAGATGGGGACCCTATCCCTACACCAACACGCACCACCACCCTTTCCAGACCACCACAGCCTGAAGGCCGGTTCGAATACTTCCACGCTCTCGGCCTTCTGATCTTGACCTACAATCCAATCAATACCTCCACAGCCTGGACAGAGCGCCAAAACCCCTATCCATATACTTCAATCAGCATTCCTTCCAAAAAAAACACAATATCAAGCGCAATTCGAATACTTCCATACTCTCGACCTCTCGGTCCAGAACCCTCGACTCAAAAACAATCCCTCTCTTAAATCCAGAACCACAAGCACCTTCTCGACACAGTCTCCACAATGCCAAAAAAACATCGCAACCCAATTCTCAAACTCCCATCACGATTTCTCCCACACAACCACTATCATAACCCTTCAGCCAACCCGAAAAGTTTCACCATGGCCGTTTCACAGCCTCGCCAGAGGAGCCGATCGAAGCCTAGTTCTACAACAAGCATGAGAGTTAGCGAAAGCATGGGAGTAGTATGCCACTGCGCAGAAGAAGAAGGAGGAGGAAGAAGGGAGGATGTGATATACCATGCGGCTGTAGGAAAGTTGGGGTAATGGGCATACATACACTGTTAGCGCATGCGCAGTCATTGAATGAGCAGTTGAGCATCTCCCATGGAATCGACGAGATGATTTAATTATTTGGATCTCTTAGCGAGAGGTAGAGGGAGATGAAGATGCCAAGATTATACAGGGTGTCAGGATGAGATTTCTGATGACGGGATGAAGGTATTAATCATGATCTGTAGCATTCGGCGAGTAAATCGTTCCATCGTTAGAATCTGTAGTACAGCATATAGTATGCGCAACGAAGAGAGCCACACTATAAAAACCCCCATCCTCATGTCGTGAGAACTCTACATGCAGTCTTTATGTGCAATCAATCTATCCGTCCCAGCACAGGCAATCTCTTGCCCCTACTCGCACTTTTCTCCCTTCCCAAGCCATGGTATAAAGAGCCTTCAGAGCCTGGTCCTCCTAATGCCCTGATCCAGCGTAGCCCCTCTAGTCTGTACGCAGATCGTTATAGATGATGGATTATTGAGTCCCAACGCAAACTTTGTCTAGCTCCCACCCCAGTCTTCCATCTTAATCTCAAGCCACGGCTCAAACAGTGTCCAACGCCTCCACCACACAACGCTCCCCACCACCTCCTCCTCGTAACGCCCTCAACCAGCGTAAAAACTCCAGTTCATGGTATAACCGGCATACCACCCAACTCCCCCCAACGCTTCCACCACACCGCTTGCTCAAACGCCTCCTCCCTCTAAATCCTCTTAACAGCGCAGCCAATCTAGTCTGTAATACAACCGCCATACCACACGACTCCCTCTAACATCTCCTCCTCCACCTCCACCACCTAACTTCCTCTAACGCTCCACCTCCACATCCACCTCCCTCCCACACCATCACCTTAACAGTCCTCTTGCAGTAATAACAAACCCCACCCACCTTATCCTCACCTCCACCCTCTCCTTCCACATCTCAAAATGCTATGAAATACCAATATCCAGCGAAGGATCTTAGTAGGTAAAGAAGAGAGGAGAGGTGATCTTTCTCCTCAATTTCGCTGGAAGGTCTGGAGAGCGAGGACGCTGTGAGGAGTTTGTAGCGACCAGCGTGAGAAGTAGGAGAATATGGTGTGTAGCTTTGTAGGAGGTTGGAAAAAGGTTGGGGAGGGTGCCTAGACGCATGAAGCGTTGTTATTAAGGATCATCATGTGAGATGGATAGGGGTTGCTTACCTTGATGGCGTGGGCATTAGTTTGTAGCTGCTGGACTTGATGTGACTGTTTTGAGTCGTTGGACAAGGGTTATCAGATGAGGGTCGTCGTGTGATATCTTGTGACTTTGCAATTTGCGTAGGTCGTTGAATAAGCTCTGTGTAAGGTATCTTTGTAACTCCAAACGTGCGTAGAGATGGTCGTTCTCTTCCTTCCTTCCTTCCTACCCCAACCCTCAAGCCCCCCCCCCACCCTAATCAAA
>JAABUK010003914.1_pt1 | contig 24735 bp, 23 predicted proteins | sample 5559141 | NCBI WGS metagenome assembly JAABUK01 (sample SAMN10711869, study PRJNA513367) | rock metagenome | isolation source: Antarctica rocks | place: Antarctica: Victoria Land, Pudding Butte nord | collected 2016-01-03 | reverse complement strand
GCGGGCCTGGCGGTGCCCGGCGGGGTCGGCCGCCTCGGCGCGGGCCTCGCCCTGGGCGGTCTCCTCCTCCAGCTCGCCGATCAGCAGCTCAAGCTGCTCGATGTCGCCGTCCAGCTTCTCCGACGATCGGCCGAACCGTGCCCGCCGCAGCACGGCCAACTGCATCCGCAGCTTCTCGATGTGCAGCGTCTTGGCGTGTATCTCGGCAGCGTTGGCCGCGAACTCCATGTCCTTGCGCGCTAGCTCGGCCTGCAGGCCCGCGGCAAACACCCGCAGCACCTCCAGGTCGCTCGGCAGGGGATCGTGCGCCAGGGACATGGCTCGCAGCGTACCAAAGCCGGGCGGCGGAGTACAGCGTTTCCTGGCAAAAACCGCGTCGGGATTAGCTTTCTGGCCGGCTTCCTGGCCAGCCTCCGGTCAGACCGCCACCGGCGTGCGCAGCGCCTCGGGCGCCATCGTCCGCCGCCAGTCCATCGCCTCGACCAGCAGCGCCAGTTGCGCCGGCGTCAGCAACATCCCGCCGTCCACGACCGGCGGCCAGACGAAGCGGCCGCGCTCCAGCCGTTTGTAACTCACTCCAGAATGCACGCGTTCCCGTCGCTTGCGTGCAACGTGTTCTCATCACCCACCCCTTTCATCCGTTTATCGGCCGGCCAGCTGTCTGTGTCGGTGAGCGACACAACCGGGCCGGCAGGCGCCTGCTGCTGCGCTTTGACGACGGCACAATCTGCTCAGTCCCGCCGCAATGGACCGACATCATCGCTCCCGATCCTGAGATCGTCATGGGGCACGGCCGTGCGCTGTTCCGGGTCGTGGACCTGACGGAACTGGCCCGCCTTGTAGCGCGCCTGGCCGCGCACAGATCGGATATGCTGTAAGGACAATTCTGCCGCTTTGTGTAAAGTAATGATGCCGCTATGATGCGGATGGAAGCGGCTTAAGCGCTACGTGATGCGCCAGCATGAGGCACGTAGTCGGGCATCTTTGCCTTGACAGAATGGTCACGAACGGCACATTTATTGTTTCAATCTGCTCGGCAAAACGATTGGAGCTTGACGTGCCAGGAAGCCACAGCAGCAGGCGTTCAAAGGCCGACGCCCTGTCTGAAGACGGCACGCTGAATCTGGCGCCCGAGAAGGTTCGCGACCCAAAGTTCCAGGAGGGCGGCTTCTTCGATCCGCGCGACATCGTGCAGGTGAAGTACGAGATGCTGCGGCGTGTGTCTGTCGAGAAGACGTCGGTGACGGACGTGTCCGACGAATACAGCGTCTCCCACCCGACCATTTACCAGGCGAGGGCGGACTTCGAAGAGGCGGGCATAGCCGGACTTGTTCCCAAGAAACGAGGCCCTCGTGGCCCGCACAAGCTCCAGAGCGAGGTAGTGGCCTTTCTCAAGACGCGGCTGATCCCGGGCGGGCCGATCCGGGCACGCGAACTGGCAAAGTTGGTCCAGAACGAGTTCGGCCTGGAGGTGCATCCAAGAACGATCGAGCGCGCGATCGGTGGAAAAAAACCCTGCGATGATCATGGCCTGCCCGAAACTGGCGACGCACTCGCCGACTGTGGCGGTGCAGTACGAGTTGTTGCGCGCCGCCATGCTTGGCGCTGCGCTCCCTCCGGACTCCCGCTCCGGCCTGATCGTCTTTCTGCATCACGGCATGTGGGCGTGGGCGCGCACGACCGTCCTTGATCCTGCCCGACAAAGACCGATCCCGGCTTCCACGGTCCGCTCATCGAATCTGGACGGGCCCCGTGACGAGCGGCGCGCGGTCGTCCACCTACTCGCCGCCATGGCTATGACGATCATTGACCGGAGACCAGCATGAACGAGTCGCTCAAGGTCCAGCCTCGTCACATAGAACGGGGCGCCTACCTCTATGTCCGGCAATCGTCGATGCGACAGGTTATGGAGAACGTCGAGAGCACGAAGCGGCAATGCGCCCTTCGCGGCCGCGCCAGCGCACTCGGCTGGCGTGACGACCAGGTCATCGTCATCGACAGCGATCAGGGCGAGTCCGGGGCGTCGGCGTCGTGGCGCGAGGGCTTCCAGCGCTTGGTGACCGATGTCGGTATGGGACGCGCCGGGATCGTCATGGGGCTGGAAGCGTTCCGACGAGCAGGGAACAATGCCGATTGGCATCGATTATTGGAGATCTGCGCTCTCGCCGATACGCTCATTCTCGACGAGGATGGCGTGTACGATCCAGCCAGCTTCAACGACCGGCTCCTGCTCGGCCTCAAGGGAACGATGAGCGAGGCCGAACTCCATGTCCTCAAGGCCCGACTGCGCGGCGGGATCCTGAACAAGGCACGGCGCGGCGAATATCGCTGTCCGCTCCCAACCGGCTTGATTTACGATGACGTCGGCAACGTCTTGCTCGACCCGGATGTCCAAATCAGGGACACGATCGTTTATTTCTTCGAGACATTCTCGCGCGTTGGGTCCGCTTGCCAGACGGTCAAGATGTTTCGCAAGGAGGGGCTTCAGTTCCCGCCTCGGATCCGCAATCAAAAGACGACAATCTTCCAGCCGCTGACCATATCCACGGCGCTCCGCACACTGCACAATCCCCGCTACGCGGGCGCATACGTCTACGGTCGGCGACATTATAGGCGGGCCGCCGATGGGAAGAAGCTGCTCCGAAAGCGCGAACATGGTGACTGGCTGTCCTGCATCCCCGACGCCCATCCCGGCTACATCGCCTGGGAGCAGTTCCAGCAGAATCTCAAGGTTCTCGAGGCCAATGGACGCGGGTTCGACGCCGCCCGCGCATCGTCTCCGAGGGAGGGAGCGGCACTGCTGCAGGGGCGCGCAGTGTGCGGGCGCTGCGGCGGGCATCTCCGGGCTCGCTATGCCGCCCGGCGCGGCAGGCTGGAGGCATGGTACGTCTGCGGCCAGGCACACAACTCCCGTGGTGAACCGACTTGCCAATCGATCGCAGGCCGGCCCACCGACACCGCGACCGGCGAACTGATCGCCACCGAGATGACGCCGGCTGCCGTGGAACTGGCCCTGGAGATCCGCAAGGAGATTGAAGCGCGTCATGACAAGGGCGGTCGGCTCCGGCTTCGCGCCGTTGAACGCGCCCAGTTCGAGGCCGAGCTCGCGCAGCGACGCTTTATGCTGGCCGATCCGAACAACCGCCTTGTCGCAGACACGCTTGAACGCGAATGGAACGACAAGCTGCGCGCCGTGGCCAAGGCGCAAGAGAGCGTGAGCGGCAGAAGGACCGGGTTGCTGTCGATGAAGCAATCCGCGATCGCTTGGTCGCCATGACAACGGACTTCAAAACGCTTTGGCGTGATCCGAGCCTGCCGAACCGCGAGCGTAAGCGGTTGCTCGCATACATCATCGAGGACGTCACCCTCGTCAAACTTCCGGTCGATGGAACGACGCGGATCCACGTCCGCTTCAAGGGCGGAAAGACCGAGACCCTGACAACCCAGAACCCCAAATCGTCGGCGCAGCAGGTCAAAACTTCTCCCAAGGTGATCGAACTCGTCGACACGCTGCTCGACAACCACGTCTACCCCGAGATCGCCGACATTCTGAATAATCGAAGAATCCGTCCCGGCGGTTCGGCAAGGCGGGCTCAGGCCGACGCGCGGTTCACCGCCTTGCGGGTTGCCTATCTTGCCAACGAGTACGGGCTCCGCTCCCGCTACGACCGGCTCCGGGATCGAGGGTTGTTGACGCGGGAGGCGGCCGCGGCGCATCTCGGAATTTGCGAAAGTACCCTGATCAGGTGGGTCGAGCACGGCCTCGTCACGAGGCATGCCTACAACGCCCACGCGTATTTGTATGATGCGCCAGGGCCGAACCCGCCGCTCAAGCAAAGCAGCCGATGGAACCGGCTCACCGATCGAGCAGCAGCTACCCGCCAGACCAGCGAATCAAAATGCTCACGTCAAACAATAGGAGATGCAGTATGAAGCCACGTAGTTCACAGCAAGCAGAGGCCGATCCCGTCGTGCCAGAGCAGCTTCAGCAAACTGCCGCGGCGCCCACGGAACGCATACACGGCCCCGCCGAACGGGTCCTCGGACAGCATTTGCTGCACCACCATGGCGAGGCCGTCCATGCCCTTGCGCTTATGTGGAGCTCCACATAAGCGAAATTGGACTAAACTGATCGGTCTGGTCATTTGGTCGGAACTTTATTGTCGGATCGAGCGCGTTCGGTCTCGCTCGGTGTTTGTTCACTTCTCCATCTTCTGACGGCTTCGATTGCGCGACGATGAAGCGGCGGCCTGTCGCGCGCTTCGTCTTGCAGAGGAGCCGTCCATGACCCCACTCCGCCAACGCATGTCCGAGGACATGCAGGTCCGCAATCTCGCGCCGCACACCCAGCGGTCGTATCTGCAGCAGGTCTCCCAGTTCGCCCGCCACTTCGGCAAGTCGCCAGACCTGCTCGGGCCGGACGGTATCCGGGCCTACCAACTCCATCTCACCCGGGACAAGCACCTCTCGGCCAGCTCGATCCTGGTCGCGGTCGCGGCCATCCGCTTCCTCTACAAAACGACCCTGAAGCGGGATTGGAACATCGACGACGTAATCCCCGCCTGCCGCAAGCCGCAGACGCTCCCAGTCGTGATGAGCCAGGAGGAGGTCAACCGGTTCCTCGCCGCCGTGGCAAGCCCAAAGCACCGCGTCATCCTCACCGTGTGCTACGCGGCTGGATTGCGGATCTCCGAAGCCGTCCGCCTGACGCCGGCTGCGATCGACAGCCAGCGCATGGTGATCCGCGTCGAGGCGGGCAAAGGGCGCAAGGACCGCTACGTCATGCTCTCGCCCAAGCTCCTGGACATTCTCCGGGCCTACTGGCGCAAAGCGCGTCCACCCCATTGGCTGTTCCCCGGCGACCTGCCGGGACAACCGATCTCGACGGCTGCCGTGGAGGATGCCTGCAGACAGGCACGCGACCGGGCCGGGATCAGCAAGCCGGTCACGCCGCACTCCCTGCGCCATGCGTTCGCTGTCCATCTGCTGGAAGCCGGCGCTGACCTGCGCACCATCCAGTTGCTGCTCGGGCACCGCAGCCTGAGCACCACCGCCCGCTACCTGCGCATTGCCACCAGCAAGGTGTGCGCTACTGCCAGCCCCTTGGAGTTCCTGCGACCAGCCTCGCTGGCCATCGCCGTCCCGGCGCCCGCCTGAGCCGACCCAATGCGTCCCGTGTTGGAGGTGGCGGATGTCTTCCGCCGCCACGGCCCGGCGTATCGGCATGCCCACGCGGACCATCTCGGCAGAACCGAGCGCCGCGTGATGGCGGTGATCGAGGCGTGCCGAACGCCGGTGCTGGGGGGCCATGTCGAGCACTGCGCAGACTGCGGACTGGTTCGTTGCGCGTACAACTCGTGTCTTATGGGCAAATTCAGTAATGGGGAGCTGGTGCGTGGTTCCCTGCAGCGTGACACTGTTCGCGGACAGTTTCGCTCTCCATTACCCCATATCCCAGAGTAGGGGGATCAGCCTATCTGGCGGCTATAAATACCTCTCCAACATCGTGTCCGCCTGTCGTCGCTACTAGTAGCCAAACCAACCGTAGCGCCGGGGAGACCCGAATTTATGGGGACACGAGAAGCTGCAAAGCAGCGCCATGACGCTGAAACGGCTGGAATTCCACGAGGAGCTACTCACCAGCTCCCCATTACTGAATTTGCCCATAAGGCAGCTAATGTGCAGTGCACATTAGCTGCCGTGACAGGCATTGCCCGAAGTGCCAAGCCCTGGCGCGTGCCGATTGGCTCGATGCGCGGCAGGCCGAGCTGCTGCCGGTCCCCTATTTCCACGTCGTGTTTACCCTGCCCACAGCCGTCGCCGAGATCGCGTTCCACAACAAGGCCGTGGTCTACGCCATTCTGTTCCGCGCGGCGGCAGAGGCGCTGCGCCGTGTCGCTGCCGACCCTCGCTACCTCGGCGCCGAGATCGGCGCGGTCGCGGTGCTTCATACCTGGGGGCAGGCGCTGCATCATCACCCGCATCTTCACTGCATCGTCCCCGGCGGCGGGATCGCGCCCGACCAAACGCGCTGGATCGCCTGCAAACCAGGCTTCTTCCTGCCGGTGCGCGTGCTGTCCCGCCAGTTCCGCGCCCTGTTCTTGGATCAGCTGCGCGCCGCCTTCGCCGACGGTGAACTCCGCTGTCTCGGCGCGCTCGCCGGCTTGGCCGACCCCGCCGCCTTCGCCGCCCGGCTCGACGCGGCCGCCCAGATCGACTGGGTGGTCTACTCCAAACCCCTGTTCGCCGGACCCGGGCAGGTGCTCGGCTATCTCGGCCGCTACACGCACCGTGTCGCCATCGCCAACAGTCGCCTGGTCGGGCTCGACGACGGCCAGGTCAGCTTCACTTGGAAGGACTATCGGCAGGACGGCAAGACCAAGGTCATGACGATCGCGGCCGACGAGTTCATCCGCCGCTTCCTGCAGCACACCGTGCCCGACGGCTTCCACCGGATCCGCCATGTCGGCTTCCTCGCCAACCGCCATCGCACCGCCAAGCTGACGCTCTGCCGCGATCTGCTGGCGGCACCCCCGCCTTCGGCTCAGCAGCCACTGCGGCCGTGGCAGGATCGCCTCCGCGACCTCACCGGCCATGACATCGAGGTCTGCCCCGGGTGCGGCGGCCGAATGCTGCCGCACGGCTCGCTGCGGCCTTGCCCGCCGCCCCGCCCGCCGAAGTGGTGCGACAGCTCATGACCCACCCTCGGTCGCGACCCATCCGCTCTGTCCTGCAAGGCAACGCCAACAATGGCGGCGACCACCTTGTGCCGTGCACGGCGTTTTTGGTCGCTGCTAAGTTCGCTGATCTCGGAAACAGCGTCACGCGCCCGATCGGTTGGGCGCCAACGCATCCGAGCACAGCCTCGTGTCATCGGATCCCGCACCTGTGCAAGCCCGTCGGACCAACTCGCAGCGATTCCGATCGAAGGGCGACGCGATACAATCCCCATAGCGGGCTCTGGCGCGCGGTTTAGTCCAATCCGTTTTTTGCTCACCGGCGCGGCCCAAGTACGGTGCACTAACCGCAACGTCTGCGCACCGCGCCGCTAAGGGCTCATCCGGAAATATCCGAATCGGGTAGCATGCGATTGTCCCGCTCGCGGATTCCCGTTGCTTGATAGGTTTGTTATTCCGTCTGGATGATTGACCCTGACCCGATCCGCAAGCGCTTTGTATCGCTGTCCCCGCACCTGAGCGAACGCGAGCGCCGCCTGTTTGCCGCGACCGAGGCCCGTGCGGCGGGGTACGGCGGCATCGCTGCGGCATCGGCGGCGGCGGGCATTGCGGTGAGCACGATCGGCCGAGGCCTGAAGGAGTTGTCGGCTTTGGATACGCTGGCTCCCGACCGGGTCCGCCGTCCTGGCGGCGGGCGCAAGCTGCTGGTGGAGAAAGATGCGACGTTGCTCAGTGACCTGCTGGCGCTGGTCGAGCCGAGCGAGCGTGGCGACCCGATGTCGCCGCTGCGCTGGACCTGCAAGAGCCTGTCGCAGTTGGCGGCCGCCTTGGTCGCGCAGGGTCATCGGATCGGCCGCACGGTGGTGGGAGAGTTGCTGCACAAGCAGAAGTTCAGCCTGCAAGCCAACCGCAAAACCCGCGAGGGCGACAGTCACCCAGACCGGAACGCGCAGTTCATCCACATTAACGATAGTGTCAAGGCGGCGCTGGCAGCGGGCCAGCCGGTGATCTCGGTGGATACCAAGAAGAAGGAGCTTGTGGGCGATTTCAAGAATGCCGGTCAGACGTGGCGTCCTCGGGGCGAGCCAGAGGAGGTCCGGGTGCATGACTTCCTGATCAAGGACCTGGGGCGGGCGGTGCCGTATGGCATCTACGATCTCGCGGCCAATGCCGGATGGGCGAAGCGGCCAAGGTTCCGGCAAGCGCAGCTTGCTGGAAAGCCAGCGTAGGGCAGCGTCGGCATGAACCACGACACCGCGGCGTTCGCCGTGCAGACGATCCGCCGCTGGTGGACCGAGATCGGCAGCACTCGCTACCCGGACGCCACGCGGCTGGTGATCACCGCCGATGGCGGCGGCAGCAACGGCTCGCGCCTGCGGCTCTGGAAGCGTGAGCTGCAACACCTTGCCGACGAGTTGGGCATCGACATCGTCGTGCATCATCTGCCGCCCGGGACCAGCAAATGGAACAAGGTAGAGCACCGCCTGTTCTCGTTCATCACGATGAACTGGAAGGCCCGGCCGCTGGTCAGCTACCGCGTCATCGTCGATCTGATCAGCGCCACGACGACCGACACCGGACTGACCGTCCGCTGCGAACTGGACAGCGCCGACTATCCGAAGGGGATCGTCGTGTCCGATCGAGAAATGGATGGCCTCAATATCAGCCGCGACGCCTTCCACGGCGAATGGAACTACACCATGCAACCAAACACGCCGTCAGTCCGAGCACTTGTTTCCGGATGAGCCCTAAGCAAAAAACGCTCCTCAATATCCGTGGTGCCGCAGGCCAGATACACCCGCACCCCAAGCGGCGCCGAAATCATCGGCCCCCCAGCACGTCCAGCACGCGGCGCAGCGCCGCGCCATCGACGGACCCGTCCACCCGCACAGACGCGCCCCCTGCCAGGGTAATCTCGATCAGGCCCGCACTCGGCGGCGTTGATGCGGGAGGGGATTGCAGAAGCGGGGGGGCAGCAATGGGTCAAGTAGGGGCTGGACTGGGTCCGGCGCCGGCAGTTTCGGCACTTCCGCGACCAGGTCCACCCGCGCGAACCCAGCTACGCGGCGCGGCGCAGACCCAAGCTGGCCCTCCCGCAGCTGCCGCCGCCAGGTGTAAAGCAGGCCGCTGCTGATGCCATAGCGACGGGCCACGTCCGTCGGCGTCGTGCTCGGGTCCAGGCTCTCCAGAGCGATCGCGCGTTTCTGCTCCGCCGCCCAAACGCGCCGCCGGTCCCCGCGGGTGATGAACTCCACCCGGCCGCTCTGTGCACTTCTACGACCATGCGTACGAGCGCTATCATCATAGACCTCGAACTCGGGCCGCCGGACATCATCCATCACCCATTTGCAGCATGGTCAGCAGAGCAAAAGGAATGTGGTGCCGCCGCTCCGCCTACGAAGTGCAGGGGCACCGCGGCGCTCAAGCGCAAGATCAACCCGGCCCAGGTGCCCATCGAGCAAAAGGAAAGCTACCGATGGCTCGAGAACATGCGCCAATCGACCGAATTGCTTGGCGATCCTGCGAGATGCGTCCACATCGGCGACCGGGAAAGCGGCATATACGAGCTGTTCTGTACAGCCCAGGAACTCGGCACGCATTTTCTTGTCAGGACCTGCGTCAATCGCCTGGCAGGCGACGGGGACCACACGATCGCGGACGAGATGCGAGAGACGCGTCTCAAGGGCGTGCACCGGGTCCGAGTCCGCGACGGCAAAGGCCGCACCGAGACAGCGTTGGTCAAGCTAAGATACCGCCGCATCCGCGTGCTCCCGCCCATCGGTAAGCAGAAACGTTATCCAGCACTGCCGTTGACCGTGATCCACGCTATCCTGTGTGCGCCGACGTCCCCTGTGCTTCGGCGGCAAGCTCGGCAATGCCCCGCCAGGAAGGCATCACCGCATTTAGCAGTGCTTGGAACAAGGTGTATTTGCGGCCGGCATAAGCGGCGATCGGCCCCTGTTCCGGTGCAATGCTCTCTACTGGCATTGCTTGCCAAGCAGCGGTTTGCTCGCTGAGCCGGCTGCCTGAGAGCACCGATATCGCAACCAGGCCGAGGCCCACCAGTCCGGCATGAGGGTTGGCAGACCGCTGTATCACCCGGCCAAGGACGGTGGCAATCAGGTGTGCGAAACCTGTGTCGGCGGCAAGACCGCCTCCTAGTGCTACGGCATCGTCATTCACCTCCGCGTGCTCGGCGCTACCCATGGCTTCATGGCTCATCCGTGCGACGAAGGCGAGCGCCTCACGAGCGGCCCAGGCGATTTCAGACGCAGTCGTTGTGGCGGTCATGCCGAACAGACTGGCGCAGGCGTGTGCGTTTGTAATCGGCGCGCGTTCGCCGCCACTCTCGAAGAACGGATGCAAGATGAGCCCTGAGTAGGCGGGCCGGGCCGGGCCGCCCGCGCCGAGCAACCGTTCGGAGCACGCGAACGCGGCCGTCCCGTTAAAACTGGGATGGACGTGCAAGTACAAACCTGGCTCCACGAACGGTTGCAGGATCGCGCCCGGCGGTCCTGGCAACGGTCCCTCCGGACGGGCCAACAACCGCATATGGATTGCGCTGGTGCCAAATACGGATGCTCGGCGTGGCCCGTCCTGCATGCCGACGCCCAGTCCGATCGCGGTCGCCTGCACATCGCTGGGGCCGAGCATGACCGGCAGTCCGGCCGGCAGTCCCGTACGAGCAGCCGCCATTTCGGTCAAAGCGCGTACCGTGTCCCGCACGGGCAGGATCTCCGGGAGAAGCTCTAGTCCCCGTGGAAGGCCGAGCAAGCGTTGTATGTCGGGCGAAACAACTTGCCGTCGGGCATCGCCCCAACTCGGCATTGCGCCGCTTGGCTCGCTGAGAAGATAGCCGGTCAGACCATAGAACAGCCACTCCTTACAGCGAAGCGCGTGAGCGACGCGAGCGAGGCGATCCGGCTCGTGCCGGGCAAGCCAGGCCAGATGCACGGGCTGGCTCGCCGTCGTCGGTTGCGTCATCAGAATGGCGGCCGCCTTCTGCAAGGCGCCACTATCACCGTACTCCGTAACCAGGTCCCGGGTGCGCCCATCCAGCCAGGTGATCGCCTGTCCGCAGGGGGCACCCGTCCGGTCAACCGGCCACAAGCCATCTCCCTGCCCGGTCACGATTATGGCGCTCGCCCGCATTCCCCGCGACTGGTCTACGCAGCGTCGCAGAACGCCGAAAGCTTCTTCCTGCGTCGCCGGCATGTCCTGCTCAACACGGATACCGTTCCGGCGCAGCGCGCCGTTTACCACCTCCGCGAGCGCCAGCAGGCGGCCATCAGAGGTGAAGCAGGCTGCCTTGACGGATGTTGTGCCGGAATCCAGACAGTAGACTGCTCCTGTCACGCGGCCTTGCGGGGCTGCTGGCCGTAAGTTTTGAACTTCTCCAGCACTTGTCCCATCTCATCGTCCGACAAGATCGGCGGCTCGCCCATCGGCAGGCAGAGCAGATACTGTTGCGCCAGCTCCTCGACCGTGACCGCCAGCGTCATCGCCTTCGCAAGCGTCGCATGGGCGGTGATGACGCCGTGGTGGGCCATCAGGCAAGCGCGCCGCCCCTCAAGCGCGGTGACGACACGGGCCGCAAGCTCGGGCGTGCCAAATGTCTCATAGGGTGCGCAACGGACGTTGTTCCCGCCAGCCGCCGCGATCCCATAGTGGATGGCCGGAATGTCCTTGCCCAGGATGCTGACGGCGGTCGTAAACTTGGCATGCGTATGCACCACCGCGTTCAGATCGGGCCGCGCCTTCAGGATATCGCGGTGGAAGCGCCATTCGCTGGATGGCTCGACATCGCCGGTGTAGGTGCCATCCCAGAACACCTGCACGATATGTTCCGGATGCAGCGCCTCGTAAGCCATGCCGGTCGGTGAGATCAGCAGCCCCTTGTCGTTGCGCATGCTGATGTTGCCTGAGGTACCTTTGTTGATTCCGAGCCGGTTCATGCTTCGACAGGCTTCGATGATCTCAACACGGAGAATTAGATCGTCGGTCATGGCGCTCACTTTGCTGGATAAAGGGGTGGCTCGCCGTTGAGCACGCGGGCGATATCGCCGGCGATCATCGCTGCAGCCTTGTGGGTGCTGTATCGCGATGCTCCGGCGATGTGGGGCGACAGCGTCACGTTCGAAAGTTGCAGGAGCGGCCAATTGCCGGGAGGAGGCTCCGGATCGAACGTGTCCAAAGCCGCGCCGGCCAGCTTGCGGGAGATGAGAGCGTCATAGAGCGCAGCGTAATCCAGCACCTGGCCCCGTGTCGTGTTGATCAGATAGGCGCCGTCCTTCATTTGCGAAATCTGCGCACGACCAATCATACCCTTGGTTTCCGGCGTCACTCGCGGATGCAGGGTGACGACGTCCGATATCGCCAGAAGCTCCGGCAACGTCACGGACCTGAAGCCCAGCGCCTCGTCCTCCGGCGACAGTGCTTTGAATGGATCAAACAGCACAATCCGACAGCCGAACGGGTGGAGCAGCTTCGCAACCCTCGTGCCGATATCGCCGTAGCCGATGATGCCGACCGTCAGCTCGCGGAGTTCCGGGCCGGTAAAATCATAGTGGTAGAAGTCCCGCCGGAAATCTCCCGCCTTCACGGCGAGATGGCCACGAATGAGGCTGCGGGTCTCAGCGAGGATGGAGGCAACCGTGAATTCAGCGACCGCGGACGCGTTGCGGCCCGGCGTGTTCACCACTGTGACACCATGCGCCTTCGCCGCGTCCATCTCGACATTTACGGGCCCCCCGCGGGACACCCCGACCAGCCGCAGCTTCGGCGCGTGCTCGAAACTGGCCTTGACCAAGGGAGCCAGGTGGGTGACCAGGATGTCCAGATCAGCGATGAAGCCGAAGTGATCCTCCGGCCGTCCGACAAACTCCTGAACCGGGATCGTCGGATCGATTTTAGTGGTCCTCAGCCGGAGCGGCCAGTCAAGCATCTGCGACCGGAACTCGAGTGGTCGCCCGCCTAGCGTGCTGCGGATCGCCTCCTCAAAGAAGCGCGGCTGCATGAAGCCATCGCCGATGATGCCGATGGTGAGACGGCCGTCCAACCGGTCAGAAAAAAGTGGCCCTGACACAGAAGCTTCCTTACCAGATTGAGAGCATTCAGCCACCCGCTGGCTTGTCCGCTTCAAAGGCCGGGGCCGGGCAAGCCATGTCTGCTATTTCGCGAGCAGCTCGTTGAGCTTTTCCTGTGCATACTCCTCGTTGGTGCGTCCATCAGGACTCTTCGCGCCCCAGTAATCCGCATTCCACTGGATCGCGCCGGCATTGGCTTCGGGGCTGTTCGGCCAGCTCGACCGGGCCTTCTGGTTGCCGGCATCGTAAACCAGCGGCGAGGGCAACGGCACGTTCGCGACTTCCGCCAGCCGCGCCGCGCGGGTCGGATCCATGCGGTAGGAGATGAGCTTCAACGCTGCATCGTAATGCGGTGAGTTCTTGGGAATGGCGAAGAAGTCGAAGTAGGTGAAAGCTTCATTCCAGGTTGAGGCAACCGGCGCATCCGGCTCGTCGCGCAGCAAGGTGCCGATGCGCCCGGAATACGCCATGCACATGTCCGCCTCGCCATCGAGCAGGAGCTGCGGCGCTTGCACGTTCGTCTGCCACCACTTGATGACCGACGGCTTGATCTGGGCGATCTTCTTCAGCGCCCGATCCATGTCGATCGGATACAACTTGTCCTTGGTAACACCATCGGCCAACAGAGCCGCCTCGAACACGAAGCGTGGCCATCCTGGCAGGCATCGCTTGCCCGGAAAGTCCTTGACGTTCCAGAAATCAGCCCAGTTCTTCGGCGTGTTCTTGGAGTAGCGATCCTTGTTGTAGGCCATCAGCACGCCGATTACCTGAAGCGCGATGCCCTTCGGGCGCACTGCCCCCTGTGGCAGAGTGTCTAGAGTTCTTTGCGCCTCTGGCGTAAGCGCAGAGTAATCGATATTGGCCAGGCAGCAGTCACTGAGTTGCCTGACTTCCTGGTCGAAGATGAATGCCACATCCCACTCGGTCCGGCCAGCGTCCACTTGCGCTTTGATGCGTGGACCGCCACGTGCTTCCTGCACCGTTACGACCTTGATACCGGTGTCCTTGGCAAACGGATCGTACATGATCCGGCGCAACGCATCGCCATAGGTACCCCCAGGGTCCTGTAGAACGACTTGATTGCTCTGGGCGAACACGGAGCCTATCCACGCGCCGGCCATTAGAGCCGTGAGCGCTGACACTGCAATGAACTGTCGCAACTGGATAGGTAGCTTGAACACCATTTGGTTTCCCCGTTCGCGGCCTACGTTCATGCGGCCGATCTGTGTTTCTTCGAGAAGACAGGTCGTGCAAGGGCCAGTCCGGCAATCACTAGCAAGACTTCGAGCGTCGAAACGACGGCGAGGACCGGGCTGAGCTGATAGTTGACGTCGCCCCACAACTTTAGCGGCAGCGTGGTCAAAGTAGAGCCGCTCAGGAACATGGAGAGCACCAGTTCGTCGAAAGAGTGCAGAAAGGCGAAGAATGCCGCTGCACCAAGACCTGGAGCGATCGCCGGGATCGTGACATTCAGGAACACGCGCCACGGAGCGGCGCCGTGCACGGCAGCCGCTTGTTCCAACCGGCGGTCGACGGATTGCAGGGTTGAAGCGACGATGACGACGACGAGTGGAATGCCGCCGACGGCATGCGCGGCAGCGATGCCGATCGGGGTGCCGACCAAGTCAGCCCTTAGGAAGAAACCATAGAGCGACATGCCAATGACGACGGGCGGCACGATCAACGGGCTGACCAGCAGCGTCATCATGGCGGCCTTGGCACGGAATTCAGCGCGCACGATCGCCACGGCGGCACCCGTTCCAAGCGTCAACGAGATCATGCACGCGAGGACTGCGATGCCGACAGATGTTGCGAAGGCCGACATCCAGTTCGGGTCTGAGAAAAACTGGCCATACCACCTCAGTGAGTAGGCCGGCGGCGGGAAGGTCAGGAAGGAGGCTCGGCTGAAGGACAAGATCGCGACGATGATTATCGGAACGATCAAGGCCGCGATCACGAATCCCGCCACGCTCCCGACGAACAGCTTTCCGCTCCGTGATGGCGCGCTGCCGAGCATCCGGAGCATCGGCCAGCCATACCTGTCGGCCAAATACTGGCTTAGAGTCGACGCGCGCCAACCCTCAACGACTTCGCGGTGCCGCTTTGGTCGCGCATTGGCCGACGCGCCCACATTGCTGCCACCCCAGATGAACTCGAGCCCGAGGAAGCGGGCAGCGATCGCTACGATTATCAGCGTGATCGCCAGGAGAAAGACGGCCAGCGCTTGGAGGAAGCCTCGGCTGCCGAGGAAGTCCGCCTGTTGAGTGATGTGCATCGCGAACATCTGGTCGCCGGGTCCGCCGAGCAACGTCGGTGTGATGAAGAAGCCAAGTGACGAGACGAAGACGAGGAGGATGCCGGCCGCCATGCCAGGAAGCGTCAGTGGCAAGGTGACGCGCCAGAACACGGCAAGTGGCCCGGCACCGCTCGCCCTGGCTGCCCGGTCGAGCTGTGGATCGAGCTTTGCCAGGCTGGCATAGATCGTCAGCACCATCAGAGGCAGGAGAACCGCCGTCATACCGAGTAGAACTGCACCGCGCCCGAACAGCAGTTGCACGGGTTCAATGGTCAAGCCGAGCGCGAGCAGGGCTTTGTTAATGGGTCCGTTCCGGCCCAGTAGCACCATCCAGGCGTAGGTTCGGATCAGGGTGGCGATGAAATACGGCAGCACGATCGCCCCCGCGATGGCGGCCCTCAACACGCCCGTTGCACGGTGGATCGCAAGCGCGGTCGGATAGCCGAACACGGTGCATAGCAGCGCGACGGAGGCGGCGATGCCGATCGTGCGAACCAACGAGTCCCGATAAAGCGGCGTGGAGAAGACCCGGGCGTAATGGGCAAAAAGCGTCTCTCCGGAGAAGCTGATCCGAATGAGGTCGGCAACGGGCAGCATGTAGATTACCGCCAGGAACAGGATCCCCGGCGCCATCAACCAGGCGGTGCCGAAGCGTGCACCTGGCCGGCCGCGCCGGATGGTGCCGCGCAGCCCCGCGCCGGTCGCCGTAGTCATGCAAGCATCCAGCAGTCCGCGGCAGTCCAGGCAAGCCGGATTTGTTCCCCCGTTCCCACACGCGACATGGCGCGAGCATCGAGGCAGCGTATCTGGACCGGGTTGCCGCACGGTAGCCGCGCATCGACGCGGAGAACCTCGCCGAGGTTGATGGTTCCGGTGACGGTGGCGGTCGTCAATGCATCGACACCCAGGGGCACGATCGCGATCCGCTCAGGCCGCAACAACACGGTCGCGGTATCGCCCAGGCGAGGTACACGTCCACCATATTCGGCCTCGAACCGGAACCCGTCGGCCTGCAGCATCGCGACCGAGCCATCGACCGATAGGACTGACGTTTCGATCAGATTCGATTCGCCTACGAATCCCGCGACGAACGTATCGACGGGGCGGTGGTATAGGGCGGCCGGGGTGCCGACCTGGATGATGCGGCCGGCATTCAGCACGGCGACACGGTCGCTCAGCGCGAGCGCCTCGCCCTGGTCGTGGGTGACGAAAATGATCGTTGTTCCAATCGTGTGGTGGATCTCGCGGATCTCGAGTTGGATCGCCTCTCGTAGGCGCCGGTCCAACGCGCTTAGAGGCTCGTCCATGAGCACGACGTGAGGCCGCTTGACGATGGCCCGGGCGATTGCCACGCGCTGTTGCTGCCCCCCGCTTAACTGCGCCGGGAGCCGGTCGATGAACGTGCCGAGCTTCAGGATGTCTAGAGTTGCAAGCACCTGGAGGTGAGCGTCAGCACGGTTCATCCCTGCCATGCGCAACGGAAAGGCGACATTCTGCCCGACCGTCATGTGTGGAAACAGCGCGTAGCTCTGAAATACCATCCCGAAGCCACGGCGATGTGGCGGTATATCCTGGATCGGCCTGCCGTCGACGCGGATGCTGCCGCAGTCGATGGTCTGAAAGCCGGCGATGGTCCCGAGCAGCGTCGTTTTACCGCTTCCGCTGGGGCCGAGAAGCGTTAGAAACTCGCCGGGCGCGATGCTCAGGTTAATGTCGTCCAAGGCCAGATAGTCGCCGAACCGCCGCGACACGCCCTCGACCACGATCTCACTCCCGAGCCGCGCCGTCGTGGCCGGACTGGCTAGATGCGACCGTGTTCCTGAGGACTGGCTGAGGATGCCGCTCGAGGGCCGCGGTAGAACGGGCGATTGGATCATGTCAGCGACGGCTCCCAACAGCGTTTTTTCTACATTATAGAATTATGTTCCATGATGAGGATCGTCGCGCTCGCTTGTCAAGCGCCTCGGCTTTGGACCGTGCTGACCCCATTTGGTCGTCGGAAACTGTCCTGACCTGAATTAACTAGAGTCGGCGGCTCATCCCGCCGTACGACCACCTTGACTTAGCTCGACTTTGGCCATTATGCGGCACGGCGGATGCGTATGTGATGGCGCGTTGCAAGGCTGGGCGTTGTTTTCGCATGTCGGCTGTGCGGGCAGAGGTGGCAAAACCCTGTTCGCGCCAGAGTTCGCGGCGCACGGCGGCAAGCGTATCGGAGAAGGTTGGCTGCCGCTTGCGATACCAGGCGTTGGCGGCTGTGGCCCGGCGGGTTTGTGGCGCGAGGTGCTTGCCGAGCAGGGTCACAAGTGAGAACAGGCCGAGTAGGCAGGGCGTCGTGCGGGCGATGGCATTGTCCGACCACTGCCGCTGCGTTTCCACGCCGAGGTGGTCGGGGACTTCCCGGAACTTGACCTCGAGTTGCCAGCGCTGGCCGAACTAGGACAGGACCTGGACGGCATCCCGGGCCGGGTTGGTGCAGAGCAAGGCTTGCGGGTCGAAGCGGCCCAGGGGGTCTCGCACCAGCCCCCATTGTATCGGGACAATGGGCATCCCGCCATGGCACCAAACGGCGGTGTTGGTGCTGACCTCGACGGTGCGCTCGCCCTCGCCGTACCAGCCCGGCACGGTGACGCGCTGCCACGTGGTGGCCGGGTCGGCCAGCACCGCGGACAAGGTGGCCAGCCGCTTGCCCTTCGTGCGCGGGCGCCCGACCGCTCCTGGCGGGCGTGGCGGCACCGGATCATACAGCGCCGCATCCAGCCGCAGGCGGGTGATGCAGGCAACATCGCAGCGGCTGGCGGCTGCCAAGAACTCAGGGGCGGCAAAGCCGCTGTCGGCCACTACGACCAACTCGCGGCCGGGCAGCCAGCGGCGGGCTTGCAGCACGAGCTGCCGCCCCCAATCCGTCAGCTTCTTGTGCCCGGCGTCCGCGCGTCCGGCAGAAGCGCTCCGAGGGCGCCAGCGCCGCCAGGAATGGAAGTGCCCAGATGCGCCCCGCCCAAGGAACCAGGGCCAGCAGCATGAGGCTGAGCCAGCGCAGGCCGCTGGCCTTACCGAAATGGCCGTGCGACGAGCGCACGGGATCGCGGTAGATGTCCTTGGCCGCGATCCGCTTGCCGCGCCGGCGCTCGATCGTGTCGTCAATCCCCAGCACCACCGGCCCGCTCGGCACAAAGGTGGCGACCAGCAGGCCGAGCAAAGTGCGCGACGCGGCCCGCGGGCACCAGGCCGCACGGCTCAGCACGCGGTGGTAGTTCACGAAGCGCCGCTCGTGGGCCAGGCCCGTGATACGCAGGATGGTCGTTACCGTGCGCTGGCCCGGCGCCAGAATGGCACCGATCAGCAGCACCTCGGCGTGGCGCCAACTGCGTTGAAGGGTCAAGGGCGCAAACGCCAGAATAACCGCGGCGAAGCGGGATGGCAGGCGGGGCATGGCGGCGTCTCGTGGCGGGGAGACGCCAGCAACGCACCAGACCGCTCCGCCACCAAACCCCCGTCAGGATTGGCCAAAGTCGAGCTCAGGCACCGAGCACGCGGATTAGCTTGGTCTTCAGTCCGGTCCGCTGAAGCTGGTTCGTCCCGACGATGGTAACTTCGCACCGAACCTTCAATGCCTCGTGCACACGCTGCTCGACACGCGCCCTCAACGCGGGCCAATCGTCCCCGGGCACGGCAAGGCCTGCTTCGACGGTCAGGCGCAAGGGCGGCACCACCCGGGGCGGCGCCCGGTTCAGCATGATCTCCATGCTGCCCGACAACGCGGGGGCGAACCCGCTCACAACTTCCTGCACCGCCGCGGGATAGATTTTCACCCCAGCGACGTTCAGTAGGTCATCCGCGCGGCCGACAAACGCGTAGCGCGCGCCGAAGAGTCCGCAATGCGGGCATTCCCCGAGATGCAGTTGCATGACGTCCCCGGTCGCATAGCGCAATGCAGGAGCCGCCTCGTATTGCAGGGCCGTATGGATCGCCTCCCCCACGGCGCCGTCGACCAGGGGTAAGGGCGCGCGGGTTTCCGGATCGACCAGGTCGTAGCGGAAGCAAAGGTCCTCAGCGTGGTAGTGCAGTCCTTGATGCGCGGGTCCGCCGCACTCCAGCGCGGCATTGTGCCAGGCACCGGCCGCCATGTCGAAGATGGGCGCACCGAACCCGTCCATCAGCGCCTGCCGCACCTCGGGAATGGCCAGGCCGGGCTCGCCCCCGGCCACGATCACCTCGACTCCGAAGCCGCACGCATCCCGGCCGAGGTCGCTGCGGGCGCGCTCGATGAGCAGGCGCAGCATGGACGGCGTCGCCATGACCACCCGGGGGCGGCAAGTTTCCAAGTACTGCAACGCCTTGGTCACGCCCGCCTCGGCACCCAGCGGGATCGGGCGGGCGCCGTACACCTCCAGCGACTGCATCATCGTAATGCCGGCCACCCAGATGCTCAGCCCAAATAGATGCAGCACTGTGTCGCCCCGGCGGATACCGGCGGCCCGCCACAGCCGGTGCAGCGTGACATAGGCGTTGTCCAGGTCCTGTTGGGTGAATAGGTAGAAGGTGGGCAGCCCGGTCGTGCCGGACGTGCCGGCCACATGGATCACGTCCTCCAGCTTGGCGCACAAGTGCATGCCGAACGGGTGGCCCTTGCGTTCCCTCGACTCGGCCTGAGAGGCGCGGTGGTCTGCCTTGGTCATAAAGGCGGGTAGCGCGCGGAAGGCCGAGATCGTGTCGACTTCGCGGGCGGCGGCGATGCCCGCCTGGCGCATGCGGGCACCATAATACGGATTTGCGAAGCAGTAAGCGAGTTGCGACCGCAGCTTGGTAATGCGCAATTCATCCAGGGCCGCCATGTATGCGCCGGTGTCACGCCGTGCGACCGCGTCGGCAATGGCTGTGCCGTGCCATGCGGGCGGGGGAGCGGCCTGGTTCATGATGGACGCACCCAACTCCGGTCCGCCGTCGGGCCCGGCATCGAGCGATTACAGGGCGGCATCTTCACGCAACCGGGCGATGGCAGCCGCATCGTAGCCGGCTTCGTGCAGGATCGCGTCGGTGTCAGCCCCCAGCGCGGGCGGCGCACGATGCACCCCGCCCCCGCCATGCGCGAGCCGGAACGCGGAGCCCATCAGGCGCAACGGGCCGTAAGGGCTGTCCACCGTTTGCAGCACGTCGCGATGCGCGAGCTGCGGGTGCTCGGCGACCTCGGACAGCGACCACACGGTCGAGCACGGCACGTCCGCCACCGTCAGCCGCTGCTCCCACGTTTCGGGATCGTCGGATGCCAAGGCGCCCTCGATGACCTCGCGCAGTGCGACGACATTCTCCGTCCGGCTCTCCCAATCCTTGAAGCGCGGATCGTCCAGAACGTCGCTGCGGCCGAGCGTCTGCATCAGCGCCTTGAACTGGCGTTCGGTCATGACGGCCAGCAGCACGGCACCCGCACCTGCCTTAAACAGGTCGCCGGTCACTTTCCCGCTCGGCGACAAGTTGCCCAGCTGCCCGTGCCGCTTCCCGGCCAGGGTGTATTCGCACATCTGTTGCCCGAGGAAGCCGATGCTGGCGTCGAGCATGGCCACATCCACGAACTGCCCGGTGCTTGTATGACTGCGCTGAAACAATGCGCTGGCGACGGCGAAGGCGGCCGTCATGCCGCCGATCGTGTCACTAAGCGCGAAGCCGGCGCGGGTGGGGCCGGTCGCGGCATGGCCGGTTAGCGACATGATGCCGGACAGTGCCTGGATCTTGCCGTCGAACGCCGCCGTCTCGCGCTCCGGCCCATTCTGGCCGAAGCCGGAGACGGCTGCGTAGATCAGCTTCGGGTTGACCGCGCGGAGCACGTCATAGCCGATGCCGAGACGGTCCATGACGCCGGGCCGGAAGTTCTCCCAGACGATGTCGGCGCCTTCGGCGAGCGTTTTGACCAGCTCGATCGCGCTGGGCCGGCGCAGATCCAGCGCCAGGCTGCGCTTGTTCGCGTTCATCGCCTGCCAACCTGGCGCCATGTTCCGCTGGGACCACTCCGAGTCCACTTGGCTGCGCCGCGATTCCTCGCCATCCAACGGCTCGATCTTGATCACGTCGGCCCCGAGCAGCGCGAACTGATAGGTGCCGTACGGCCCGGCCACATACCTGGTGAAATCCAGGATGCGGATACCGTGGAAGGGCTGGGCCATTCAGGCGGCAGCCTCAGCCTGAAGCTTGTTCCGGACTTCCTCTTGCAGCACCTGTTTTGCGATCTGCTTTTCCTGTGCGAACTCGGCTCGCCGCCGCTCCAGCTCCGCCGGTGTCATCCGGTCGATGTTGGAGTAGTCTAGTTTCCACGATGCGTCCGCCGCCCAGTGCTGCGGCGATTGCACCGTGGTGCGCGGTCCGGGCGCGGCTTCCAGCGTGCAAAGCGCGAACTCGAGCGTCGCGGCCTGGGATGCCGGGTCGTGCGGCTTGCCGGCACCGTTGCCGAGCGGGAAGTCGCTGAAGCAGAAGCGGGGCACGCCGCAATGCTCGACAATATCCTTGGCGCACCCCATCACTACCGTCGGGATGCCGTTCGCTTCCAGGTGGCGTGCGACCAGGCTGGCGCTCTGGTGGCAGACCGGGCAGTTGGGGGCAAGCACGACGGCGTCCACGCCGTCCTCACGACAGCGGCGCAGGATTTCCGGCGCGTCCGTCTCAATCGTGACGCGCTGGCTGCGGTTAGTGGGCGCACCGTGGAAGCGCAGCGCGAGGCGCTCGATGCGCCCGGCAGCCGCGGTTGCCCGCAACGCACCGAGCGGGTTATAGCTGCGCTGGTCGGTCGCCGTCGTGTGCTGCCTGTCGTAGCCGATATGGGAGATGCGCAGGTCGGGGCCGGGGTCCGTCGGTGACGAATACACGGTGTAGAATTTCGCAGCACTATTATAGGCCGCGCCGGGTCCCTGATCGCCCCGGGCAGGGTCGAACGGGGCGGCAGTCGTCACCAGCGCCACGCAGCATTGGTCGAGCGGCTTGGCCAGCGGGACGAACGGCACTGCCGCAAATGACGCCCAGCGATACGGTGTCTCGTAGCCGAGGGCGGCGTAGTAGGTGCGCGTTCGCAACATGTACGGCACCGGCTGATCGTAGGCGGGCGAGAAACCCAGATCCTCCGTCGTGGACGCGGCCATCGCAATCCTTCCTGTGCTTTGCGTTTCCCGGTTTTGGGTTCTATATTGTAGAACAATGGTCTGAATTGCAGGATAGCATGCTCCCGGCGCAATATGTCAAGCAAGGGCCAGCTTGCTATCTGCCGCCGGGGCCGCGGCCCCCGGCCTGCTGCAACTTGGTATCTTGCAGCCACTTCACCCGGTCATACTCGAACGCGCGGAGACGCCCATGCCCGAACCAGCCGACCCGTCCCCGATCATTGTAGAGCACAGTGGAGGTCTCTGCCGGCTTGTCCTGAACCGGCCGGACCGCGGCAATGCGCTCGGCCCGGACATGGTGACTGCGCTGGATGCCGGGCTGTCGAAGGCCGAGCAGGGGGGCGCGCGCCTAGTCGTGCTGCAAGGGGCCGGCCGGAATTTCTGCACGGGCTTCGACCTGTCCGGGCTGGAGAAGATGACGGACGCCATCCTGCTGGAGCGGTTCGTCCGGGTGCAGTTGCTGCTACAGCGCATCCACTCGGCACCGATGACCACGCTGGCTGTCGCGACCGGCCGCACGTACGGCGCGGGCGCGGAGTTGTTCGCGGCGTGCGACCGGCGTCTCGCCGTCAAGACGGCGCGCTTCGTGTTCCCTGGCAGCGCATTCGGCCTCGTACTCGGGACGCAACGGCTCGCGGCGCTGATCGGCGAGAGCGCGGCCCGCACGCTGCTGCTGGACGGGCGGGAGATCGCGGCGGACGAGGCCGTGCGGCTGGGGTTGGCAACGGCGTCCGTGGCGGAGAACCAAGTCGAGGCCGCGGTGGCGCCGGCCCTGGTCGCGGCGAGCCGGCTCGATCCGGTCACTGTCGGTATACTCCATCGCGCGACCCGGGTAGAGGACGGCGACGCCGTCCTCGCTACCCTGGTGCGGTCCGCCAGCCGCCCGGGGCTGCGCGACCGGATCGCGGCCTATCGGGCGAACACGCGCCGAGGTTGATGGCGGCGGGTCCGTACCGCGCCGTCCCGAGTTACTTGGCGGTGACTTGCTGCAACTCGGGGAAGAACAGGTCCTTGATGATGTCTGGGCGCGTCGCGAGGCGCTTACGGTCGAACATCAGGCCGGTGATCTTGTCGAGCTGCATCGGTATCAAACCGTAGTCGAACTCTGGGTCGGCGACCTGTGCCGTCAATGCCTCCAGCGTCTCCTTGCTCTTGATCTGGCGCAGATATGCCTCGGCGGCACGGCGCGGGTCGCGTTGGATCAGCTCCGACGCGTCCCGGTAGGCGAGCAGGAAGGCCATGTAGGTTTTCGGGTTCTCGTCGTGGAACTTCACCGGCGCCCACACGACGGACGAGGTGTGGATACCGCCCAGGATGTCGTAGGAGCTGGCGATCTTGTGGACGGCCGGGTTACGCAGCTCAGCCGCCTGGAAGGGTGGGGAGGAGAAATGACTGTTCACCTCCGTCCGTTTAGTGAACAGCATGTTCACCGCATCCGGATGGCCCATGGAGACGGTCAGGACATCGAAATTCTTGTAGTTCTCGACGCCGAACATCTTGGCTGCGGCGTATTGCAGCAGGAAGGCCTGGGTGGACACGCCGACGGTTGGCAGTGCGATATGGCTGCCCGGCCCCAGATCCGATAGCGTATGCACCTTGGGGTCGATGGTCAGGAGATAGAGCGGCGTCGCCGGCAGCGGCGCGACAGCTCGCACGGCCCCATGCGTCTTGTTCCACACGATGATGAAATTTGCGAAGGCACCGGAGGCGAAGTCGAGGCTGCCGGACAGCACGGCATCCGTCATCGGCGAGCTGCCCGAGAACACGTTCCAGTTGATCGTGGGCGACAAGCCCGCCTGCTTCAGCCGTTGCTCCAACAAGTGCTGGTCGCGCATGACTGTGAGCGGCAGGTAGGCGATGCCGTACTGCTCGGCAATGGTGACTTGGCCGGTTTCGGCCCGGCTGTCCCGCGGGATCAGCCATGCTGCGGCGCAGATTGCGGCCATGAGCAACCACCGTGCGGTTGACATCCTTATCGGCATCTTGCGTTCCCTCCGTCTGCGCGGGAGCCATTCGGCGTCACGCTGCGTTCCATAGTGTAGAACTTTGTTCTACAAAGGTAACAGTAATGGCGACAATTCTTCAGATCAAATGAAGTCCTCGATTTCTCGATAATAAGACAGTAGAGCGATCCCGGCGTGACTCCTGCCACCGCCCTGTTGAACGAAATCAGCGTCATCGATCCGTTGGCCAGCGCCACCTCCGTCAGCGCTCCGCGACCAGGTCGGGCAGGTCGAACGCGGTCACGGGAGGCAACGGACCCAGGAACAGCCGGATGTCCACTAAGCAGGTCTGGGCGATACAACCCTGCGACAGGCCGGACGCGCCCACGTCCAGGGTGAGCACGTTCGGGTTGCCGTGCTTCTCCGGGCCGCCGTCCCAGTCCGGGTCGAACCAGGCGCCGGTCCGGTATTATGGAGCAAACGCCACCAAGCGCGGAGCGCGAGTTACAGGTGGCTTAACAGAACCCCAGGTTATCCCCGTAACTCACTGGTTGATGCACAGGCAGCGTCGCGGCCATCTCGAACGGCGAG
>JAABUK010003913.1_pt1 | contig 24739 bp, 40 predicted proteins | sample 5559141 | NCBI WGS metagenome assembly JAABUK01 (sample SAMN10711869, study PRJNA513367) | rock metagenome | isolation source: Antarctica rocks | place: Antarctica: Victoria Land, Pudding Butte nord | collected 2016-01-03 | reverse complement strand
CATTTCTCTCACGCACGGATCACTTCTTCTCATACCCTCATCCTTCATCTTCTCTCTTACGCCGGTTCCTCCCCCTATCTACTCCTCAACAGACGCACCGCCCGCCCAAACCCCCGCTGCACCCGTCAAATCTTCATCGCCGAAGGGCATATCTGCATTTCCTTCTGTCGACTCCCCTGGTATCGGTGGAGCAGAGATTCGCGTGACTGGAGTAGCTGGGACGGGTCAGGATGAGGAGCGGGAGAAGTTCGAGAGTGCTTTCCCGGACCTCTCCGGAGAAGTGGGATCCGATGCTGTGAGTCGTCTCAGCTTACCGGATCGGCGGTACGGAAGGACTAGCTGGACTATCCTGGCTGACAAGGTCTGAATCGCGCTGATCCACCACTCAGCCCGCAAAACCAATCTTCAACGCCCTCTCGCCTCAACCCTACGGTGCTTCCCCCTACCCCGCAAGCGCGGCCCCTCAACTCCGATCCGTCCAATCCATCCTCCCCGCTCCCCAATTCAGTAACATCCTCCCTCTCGCCGAGGAAGACACCGAGCCGATCCGGGCATGGCGATCGAATCAGGCCGAGGAGATCAAGAAGCGTGACGATTCGGATCGGGTGCGACGGGATGAGATGGCGAATAAGGCGGAGAAGAGCATTGATTCGTTTTATGAGGAGTACAATAAGATGAAGGAGAGGAGTATCAGGGAGAACAAGTGAGTCGCAGCTCGGGTGATGTGGTGGGGAGATGCTGACGGGTGTAGGGAGAAGGAGGCGGCGTATCTGGAGAAGATGGGTGAAGGGATCGCGAAGGGGACGGCGTGGGAGAGGATCACGGAGCTTATCGGGTTGGAGAATTCTCGTGAGTCCTTCATTCGCTCGTCTCTTCTATCCCTGTCCATCTTTCACGTTCGCGACCTTCTCCCATCGCTTCGGCTTCCCCGTGCCTCGGTTCACGGTCACTGAGCGCACCTCTTGCTTCGCTCGAAGTCCACTTCTGAGGCTTGAGTCTCTGCCGACTTCTCTCGCAGAATCAAAGACTATCCGTCCCTCAGTACCCGGTGGATCCGACCTTGGCCGAATGAAGGAGATCCTGCTCGCATTGCGGCGAGAAGGGGACAAAGCGCCGGGTGCGGCGGGCTTCTGATGAGGAAAGGTATGAGCGGATTTCGCTGGAGGTGAAGGCAGTGGGTGGCAGTATTGGGTAAAGGGTACGAGATGGGATGACGGCGGAAGTGGAGGGATACGGAGGTGCCTGGAGAATATGAGTCGGCGAGGAGGTAGGAGGAGCTTCCATCCGATGAAGGAGCTTGGCGAAAACAGCATGTACCTAGACCTCCTCATGTAACATGATGATACCCCTGATGAGACATCGTAAATCCACGCGGAACTCCAGTACGGAGCAGCACTACTCATCTATGTCTTCATTGCGGCGATCTTCGTGAGATGAAGGGTATCCATCTCGCTCAAAAGTATAAACGTGCAGGCATCATATGCAGCGGTATACCATAACCCAATGACCCATGCGGATTTACCAATACCATTTCTCGAAAGCCCTGTCGAGATCGTCAGTCCAGCTGAGCCAAGCTCACTCCGCCTCATGCCAGCGACTCACGCGGGTAACCCCGAAACCACCTCCTCTCCTCTCAAGAGTGCCTTTTCGAACTCCTCTCGTACGGTCATGAAGATCGCCATCGTCGCTCTCGCGTCTTCCACCTGGTCATTCCCATATCAGCTCACGAATACATCGCGAAGCATCGCCCGAGGTGTTCGATAAGGAAGCGTTGACCAGTGATTCAGTTCAGAATCGCAGTTCGGGCCTCCTGATCGCCCCCGTATCTGCAATATCGGACATGCTTGCAACCCCACACACCGACTCACCGGACAATGCTCGCCAATCTGTATCTCGCTCCCTAGAACGTTCGCGGCAAGCTTCTTCAGACCCGGATATTCGCCTTCGCGGGTGACGCCGACGAGTTGGCGGAGGGGGTAGTAAAGGGATGTGTCGCGGACTAGCTCGTAGGGGTGGCGGTGGTGGATATACTGCGACGATTGGTAGGCATTCGGACAGAAAGCGGAAGCAGAGCAAGGAGACCGGAGTGAGGGAAGCACGAGGATAAGAGGAAATATGGGTGGAAGGATCTTGACCGAGATGGCGGACTCACGGATAGGTCGTTGAATACTGCGTGTCCCACCAAGATCTTCCCCTCGAGCAAAGCCTTGATCCGAGGTTGAATCTCCTCGAACGTCGGAGCTAAAACGTCGGTATCTCAGCTCGAGCTCCGCGTCGAAGCAGTATGGAAAAGATTCACCTCCGTTGAGATCTCCAGGATATATGCCGCTTTCTGCTGGACATCATTTCCGGGAAGCCAGGCTGTGCGACGAAGGGACCGACTGGTAGAGACGTAATCGATGATGTTCTCGGGATGGGAGAAGACGCAGGATTCCAGGAGGATCGCCCCGGTAGGGTCCACCATGCCGATTCTACCTCAAAGCATCAGCTCAGGTAAGGACAAGTCAGGAGGAGGGAGTCACTTTGCTAGGACTTGACCTCCGCGAAGTCGGACGGTCTCGCAATCTACCAGTAGTTGAGCTTGGTCCGAGCTCAGAGGGGCCACCAAATCCGCAGCCGGAGCTTCTTCACGCTGAAAATAAGATTGGACGTACCCATCGCGACATAGTGGTCCAGTGGGGGCAGGTCCATATTTCCTACGTCCTCACTCATCGAAGCAGACGAGTGAAACGATGGGGAAACGGGCAAAGGTGACCAGGCTTCTGGTGCCTGAGCGGGGACCCCAAAAACTTGAACGCCGATAACTTACACTAAAACCCGCATCCTCTTTCCGCCATTCGTCTGCTCCTCCGTCATCGTCGCAGCTCACTTTCCTTGCACTCGTAAAGATGCCTCCGAAGAAGCCCGCTTCCACTGCTCCGCCACCTTCCTCCTCTCGCAAGTCCTCACGTATCGCCGAGGACGCCGCACCCGAAGCGAGCGCCGAGGAGACCAAACCCGGATCAACCAACAAAGTACGTCCCCCTTTCCCCCGTACTGAGCTCCCACTTGGCACCGGATGTTCACGTGATCGGTAGAGACCCGCCGACTCCAAGCCGAAATCCGGCCCGGCATCCAAGAAAGCCAAACCCACCTCCGCTAAACCCACGCTCGCTCCCAAATCCAAGCCCGACGAGACGTCCGCCACAGCAGCAGCCGAGAAGGAGGCAGAAGCGCCGAAATCCGCAAAACCCGATACGGGCGGGAAAGGCGCGATGAAATTGGGTGACAAGCTGCCGAAGATGACGTTGATGGATAATGAGGGTGAGGAGGTGGAGGTTGGAGGTTTGGCAGGGGAGAAGGGGTTGGTGGTGTTTTTGTATCCCAAGGTGGGTTTCCCCACTGCCTGAGGTCAAGCTGATATACTTTCACCACTTTCTTCCGGCCTCATAATTCATCTTTATCGCCAATTTGCGGATCGCTGCACTCGCCATTGTGATTCCCATCGTGGTCGACCGCCTCGTCACCCGCCCCACTCAGGCCGCCACACCCGGCTGCACCACCCAAGCCTGCGGTTTCCGCGACGCCTTCACCGATATCGCCGCGCTCGGCTACAAAGTCTACGGCCTGAGCAAAGACAAGCCCGACGCGCAGCAGAAGGTCGGTTCTGGTCCTCCTTCTTCACCCCAAACTGCCTCGTTTTTACCCAATTCACATGATTTGAGCTGACGAGAGAGACAGTGGATTACGAAGCACGAGCTAAACTACAAGCTCCTGTGCGATCCGGAGAGCAAGCTCATCAAGCGGTGCGTCCCTTCCTCCTTTCCAGACTCGAGCTGATGGGGAGAAGATTGGGCGCGTTCGTGAACCCGAACAAGTGGGTCGATTGGTGCGGTTGTCGGGAAGAGCTGATGAGGATAGCACGAAGCGGTCGCATTTCATCTTCGAGAAGGGGAGTGGGAAGCTCGTTGATCTGCAAGTGGGGGTGAAACCCGCTGACGAGTGAGTGGAGCGCCCTCGACGGGTTGAGGATGATCTAGTGCTGATTGTGATGAGCCCGGCAAACTGCTTGAAATTCATCAAGCAGCATCATAAATGAGCTCGTACCGGGATGAAGAGGAATGTGGCCAGGGTTTACATCTGGTATATCCGGAACTTAGTGGAAGTAGGACAAGATGCAAATATGCTGCTCGCTTTCCTCAGATCCGACAATGATCAGTGACCAGCCTTGAGGCAGATCGTCAAGTATCCAAGCGCATGGTGTAGACTGCACGGGACTAAGAGCGTCATGTCTAGATGGGTTCAGGTCTTTTCACATCTGTCAGAGGTGTCGGAGATCGGAAAGGGATAGGAAGGTGGGGGGAACAGGACGGGGACTGAGGAAGGAGCGGATGACGGAGGAAAGACGTGGCAGAGGGTACAGAAAGATGCGAGGGATTGGGCTTGGAAGATGAGGGGAAGTGATAGGTGTACCGAGCTGCGATGCTGAGCATCAAGGAACGTGTAGGGAAGATGAGCGTGGTAGAGATCAGTGGTGAAGGGAGGGTAGGGGATTTGGTATCGGTACGATGGAAGGGGCGGGTAAGGGGAGTTGCCATCGTCTGAAGAGGTCAGCAGGTCTCCTCAGTTGCGACTCCGCCCAGCGGTGGTGGGATCGCATGTTTCGTATGGTCTGCATAGCATCGCGTCATACGGAGGTATTGAACAAGCCTGAGATGACAGCGACACGTCAGCGTTTGATCGCAGAAGGGGGTAACAAGTCATGGAAGAGAAGCAGCGAGTGATCAGAGAGGTAAAGCGGTAGCTAGCGTGTTCAGCACCGACCCAAAAGGTCTCAAGCCAAATGCACTCTTGTCATCAGGTCGAGGAGTAGCGTGGCGGCAAGGGTCAGGAGGAAGGGATTGAGTGAAAATTTTCTTCGCACTGGACAGAGGGCTGGACAGGATTTGCATGCTCACCTATATACCGCGACTCCCAACCCTTACGAACGACAGCAGTAGCAATAGTAAGAGAGAAAGGGGTGGAAGATCATGAGGAAAGGAGGAGAAAAGCGTCGATCAGAAAGCCCGCCCCGCCCACGACCGTCTCGCGTCACCCTCTCGGGTTCAGCAAATCGAGTCGCCAGCTTCTTCGATGGCGAACCAACCCGAGAGGGAGGATTCACCAAAGGTCTCTGTGAGAGAGCGGGGCGGAGGACTGGATCATCACCTCGACGTGGAAAATGTGGCTAGTGTGGACTAGCAGAAATGAACGTATACTATACAGAGATCCTGGAGGGGTCGTCAGCGGCGGGAACGATGGAGAACGAGATATTGCACCAACCTGAAAAGTATGTTCGTTAGGTGGAAGAAAAATTTGGATGGCGAAGAACAACCCTCCCGACGGGAATACGGCGTTAGGGCGGTTCAAGAAAAAAATTCGTGTGGCGCGATAGTAGGCTCGCAGCAACCTTTGGACTGCTCCCACTCGAAGATTCATGGCGGACGGGACTCGTCCTTGGCTAAATGCTATCTGGCTACCGGACGCAGCCAAAGTCTACAGAGAGCAAAATGGCCCCATGGAATGCATGATGGTGGAAGGGGAATACGTGAAATGCACATAAGGCTCGTGCTTTCCGTCAATCTGAAGTTACCGGCAATCAGCACATCGCAAGAAGCTCGCGTAGAAGCGAACTAACCGGCCTAACACCAAGCCATCAACCTCTTCCTCCAACCCGATGTGCGCTTCTTAGACTTTTGATTTGGCTTCGTCGTCTTTTCTTCGAGAACTTCGTGATGACATGGTGGTGAGAGACGTGGTAGCGAAAGATGGGGTCCGGACGAGGAGGGAAGTCCGAGAGTGGGATAGCAACGACATTGAGCTGGACTACTAGGAATCAGCTCTGTCACTTCATGGAAAACCTACAATCATCAATCAATTGCCCATCATCTGATTTTCGTTAGCATCGACCACTCAACGAAAAAGAATGGCAACGCAAAAGGAACGCTTCATTTCCGAGCTGCCCGCCATCCGTCCATGCGGATGAAGCTGACCATTGCGACCCCCTGATACATCTCGACCTGACGCATCAACCCAATAGTCGTCTCCAACATGTATCGGACTCGTTGGTCGTGATATCGCGCAGTAGTGGGAACATCTGGATCATCCGGCAGGGAAAGTCGTCGCTGAGCCTTGACGTCGAGTAACTGGGATCGAGGGGACCGGTTTGGGCGAGGTGGTGGAGGCGAGGAGGGTGTACATGGGGCGCTTGAACTCCGAGGGGAATCCTTGGTCGGTAACGGGATTCGTGATGAAGTGAGAAGTCAAGGCGCGGGGTGGTCCTTTCCTTGACGGTCTGCCATCAGCTCTGTATGGTGAAGATACTCACCTCATGGTGAGGTTCCAATGATATGGATTCCGCAGGCCACTTTGGCCTGTAGCTGGAGACCGGAATGAGGTAGCGGTTACCGTTCGAGTTGGTTGAGGTCGCGCTTGGACCCCCGAGCGAGCGTTTTGACGCGCGTAGATCTACCATCAGTAGAGCCGGGGGTAAGACTCACTTCATCGAGTGTGAGATCGAGATCCATAGGCTTATCCATCGTGAAGACAGAACAGGTAGGAAAGAAGAGAGTGTGAGAGTGAGAAGTAAAGATGACGGGAAAAGAGGTCAGAGCGGAAAGGAATGGTGAAACGCGTCACTTATGTACGAGCCAGCCTCCCCACCGATCATTCCCCAAAGCTGGGTCAGTAATTTGCCGGGCGTAACCTACGAAACTTCGCCTATCGCGTGCAAGTGTGCATCGCAACAATACTAATCGTGACATAAAACCCACGTCCACTTCGGAATGCTGCGGCACAGTTGAGGTAGGGGATGAGGGGTTTGTTGGTATGAGCGACACAAATGTGTAGGGGGATTCCACTATAGGATGCCAGAGTCACGCAAGGCGTTTTGTAGGATCGTCTCCTTGACCGCTGCAAAGACCAATCGGATCTGCAGAGACGTCAGCGAGGTGTACACGTTTAGTCAGGAACCGATCTGGGATACAAGGGGAGAAGAAGAAGCGCTCGCTTAAGCGACTCGCTCCCCTTGATTGGCTCGTCTCCTCCGAGCCCACCAATCGGCCCCTCCCCTTCCCCCTGCGCGTCTCCGCGTCTCCCCGTCCCCCTCTGCCATCTGCCTGCCCCGCTATGACGTACGATACGGGAGAAGGACTCACGTTTGACGTGTCTGTGGCCTGAGTAAGATGTGGATAGACGCTAAGCCGTGCCCGGTTGGTCTGAGTAAATCGCCAGAGGATATATTTCGCAGCTTTATTGATGTCCGCGCCGCCTACAAAGCGTAAGCACAACTCTACCTCGAAACAACCAAGTACATACCGGTGTATTCTGGGAAATAGTGTACAAGCGGCACCTTCGGTAGCTTTTGCTTGAACACGTCGATCTTGTTGAGGAACAGGATAACGGATGTTCGCAGGAACCATCGGGAGTTGATGACGGATTCAAAGAGGACCAGTGATTCTTGCATCCGGTTCTGAGAGCGTGGCGCGTCAGCGCGAGCTCCAACACTGACATGTACTGCTCACTTGTCCGTTCTCCTCAAGGAGGACCTGATCGTACTCGCTCAAAGCCACACAAAATATAATCGACGTAACCGCCTCGAAGCCTGCCCCCATCAGTTCTGCCACTCCGCATCAGGTGTCACTCACAATGAATCCACTTCTTCCTCTCGCTCCTCTGCCCTCCCACATCAAACATATGAATGCTCAACTGTCCCATATTGAACCTCGTCTCGCTGATCCCCGTCGTCTTTGTCCGCGCTCTCAAAACATCCGCTTCGTCGGGCACGTAATCTGACGCCCCGATCTTACGGATGTTTGCGAAGAAGTAGGTGGCGGAATCCATGAGGTAGAACTCTGGGGATCGGTCCATGACTGAAGGGATGACGGGGTCGTGCCACAGGGATTCGATATTGTGCAGGATGTCTTGGGAGACGATTGCCATGGCCTCGGCATCCATCCGGTATTCCAAGATCCGGTCGGCGTATGCCTAGAGAGTCAGCGAAAATGATGGAGAAGTCGAGGAGCATACCCGGTTGTTTGGCTCTTCTGGGTCCACTCCGAGTTTCCGCATCGCCATGATCAATGTTTGAGCAGAGTCGAGCACGTTCTTGTGCCTGCGCGAGTCGCGAGTCAGCGCGATCGGGTGAGTGTGAACTTACACGATCATACGGAAGCTGATCAACTCCTCCTTGGAGTAACCACTCTGGTGGATGATCTTCATCTGCTTCACGATCGTGGATTTTCCTGATTCTCCAGAGCCTGCATCGTTAGCCTATATCATAGAGTAGTGACTCACCCAGCAGCAAGATCTTGCACTCCTTCTTGAACTTTCTCGAATCATCCTCCAACTGCCTATCAATCGCGTTGCTCCGATTCCGATCCCCCGGTGCCGCTCCGTCCGTTGACATCAACGCCGCGCTCAATCCGGCATTCCCATTCGGGCTGACCGGTGTGGACTCGCCCGTCCCGTTGGTGTGAGGTGTTTTGTGGGATAAGGAATCGAGGTTGGATGGTTGTGCGGTGGCGTGGGCGTTGTTGACCTGTTTCGTCTCGACGGTTCGTTTGCCATCTTCGGCGGCGGGGGAGGATAGACAACCGCCCATGGTGAGGTGTGCGGTTGACGATGGGTTCTATGGGTGAAGGGGCACCTTCGCCCGTCCAGCCTCTAGGCGGCCTCCGCGAGAGCGCGGTGAAAGGTGGAAGAAGTCAGGTCGAGGGGGTAAATATGTTTGGTGTGGGTGGATGAGAGTGCAGGTTTGAGATCGAGCAGGATCGGAATTTGACTGTGGGCGAAGAGAGGGAGTCACGGTGAGACCCGAGGAGCCCGTGTAGCGGGTGTGCGTTGAATGAGAAGGTTGGTAGATCCCGACGAGATGAATGACGAGGAGGCAGAAGAGGAAACCAGGACTGGTCAGCCACCGTCGGGAAGCTGGAAGATTGCACAGAGAGAAACGGGAAGGATCGCGGATTTGGCTTGGCGGGTTCCCGTGGAGCAGTGGAGAAAGAGTTCGAGTAGAAGAAATTGGCACCTTTGCCCACCGAGATGGGAACAAAGGTTGGGAATGCTCAGAGGAAGGACGATGATATCGGTGACTCACCAAGCTGATCAGCCCCGCGCCGGCGCCGAGCCGTTCGTTCCCTTGTCTGGTGACTACTCCTTTCTGCCGTTGGAGCGATGTGCCAGTATAGTCTCTCGTCGTGATACTCGATTCACTGTTCGAGGAAGTCGAAATGGTCGTCCAAGAAGTATATCAATTGGTAAATCGCCCAGATGAGATGGTTTGAAACCGAGCGAAATGGGGGCGAAGTGATACAGGAATGCGGGCCGAGCGGGATTTGCTTTGGTCGCCGTCCGCGCTTGACACCGCTCTAGACGAGTACTCCAACCACCAGGACAAAGTAGTACACAAGCGATGAAACGCGATGACAATGTCGAGATTACGCTCGTTTTACAAGAGTAGAGCAGACCTCAATCGCAACGAATGCAAGCATAGGTTACCCCGAGTAAGTTACGTGTTAGCGCCCGAAAGTAGAATCTGCTAAGCCTCCTCTTAATTCCCCCATCCGGCAATTCAGTCCGAGCCCGGGCGGATGAGAAGACGCCCAAAGCCTCGCGTGGCGATCCTGTTGATTTCGCGTTGGATTTTCAGAGTACTCTTCGTGCTCTTCGTACTGTTTCGGCGGGACAAGGCGATACTTGCTCTCGGATTAACCATCACACTTTCAGAGTCATCCCGGAGACGCGCAATCCAAAACACCGCACCCCTGTGTTCGTAGAGAAACATGCTCGGATGTGACAGGTGACAAAGTCATACAGCTGCTCATCCCGATGAAGATGACCGATCATCTTCACCATTGGCGCCCCTACAAATCCAATCGCAATTGCCGATTCGTGGCTTCACCGCCCCTCCCCTCACCCTCTTTAGGACTTCCACATGACCATCCATCCCTTCTTTCTGACCACACACCAATTCGCGGCATACCCCAGGCAATGCCAGCCCCGTCCGGTCCAGACCCGACCCGTGAGGATGGCTCAGAAATTGAAGCCACACGATTACATCTGGAAAGTATTTGGCGTTCGTCGTGAAATCATTCCGTCTAGCGATGGTATGGAGGACTGGCGAACAGCACGGGGATGACTCAGCCAACGCTAAGCCTTCTGAAGCCGTTCATAGCCGTCTCGACACTGACTGAATTCTGAGACCAGCTTCTCTTTGTTCTAGGCCCTTCGATCGCCGATGAGTGCCACGGCAGCGTCTCATCTTCCCATAGTAGTGCTCGCCAAGTCATGTAAACAGAACTACCGCGATAACATTTTGCATGACAATCTACAGTCTAAACCCCATCTCCACCTATAATCATCGTTAGCTCGTGCCTGGAAAATGCGAATCCACCCACCACTCTCGTTCGTGAACGCGATATGCTTCGCTATGTCCGACTGACTGACAGTTGGCCGGTTCACCTGGATCGACTTTTCAAAGTCCACGAGGCTGAGAAGCGGCTCGAGCAGCTCTTCCGAGGCCACATCTGTCCAGGTCTTCTCGATAGCGCCGGCGGCACCGGGGGAACAGGGGGTGAGTTTGGAAGCGGGGCCTTCGGGCGTGTCGATGGTGACCTATGCGGGGGTGGGAGATGGGTAGAGGGGGATATGCCAGTGCGGAAGAGGCGAGTTCAAGGAGATCGAGAAGCGGGCGGGAGTGGACAGGTAGGTAAAGTGGGAGGAAAGTAGTACCGAGTGAGTTGGAGCGGAGCCAGCAATGGAGATCCAGTGTTATCGGATGACTTGAGCAGCTGCATCCAGTGAAAAGTAGAGGTGCGCACCTCCTTGAAATGCGTCGCCGCCAACACCTTACGCACTGGCTGCATCAATGCATCTCTCACAATCACCGCGATATCGCTCCCGGAATACCTATCCATCAGCTCCACCCATATACCCGCACTCACCCATCCGTCTGTTCCGCCAAGTGCGTAAAGTCCGCTGATGTGAGTGCATGAGGTGTGTCGCCCACGTTCAGCTCGAACATCCGCCGTCGTGCTTGCAATTCGGGAAGTGGGATGTATATGCGTTTCTCGAATCTGCGAGAGTCAGCTCTCTCTCCAGCAAGCGCGATGACGCCAAGCAAGGGAACGACCTACCTCCGCTTGATGGCCGGATCCAGCTGCCATGGGATATTTGTCGCTCCGAGAACCAATACACCAGTCTCGTCGTTACCCACGCCATTGATCTGGCTTCAGCTAGCTCTTCGGCGCCGCACCCACCTGCACCAGGAACTCCGTCTTGATCCGCCGACTCGCTTCCGACTCGCCCTCCCCTCTCGTGCCCGTCAAACTGTCAATCTCGTCGATGAAGATGATTGCGGGCTTTTGTTCCCGCGCCATGGTGAACAGCTGCTTCACCAATCTTCCATCAGCCAGGCTTCAGCCTACTAGCCCACCGTTCCGACTCCCCCATCCATTTGGATACCAAATCACTACTCGAGACAGAGAAGAACGTGCTCTTCGCCTCCGTCGCCACCGCCTTCGCCAGAAAGCTTTTCCCCGTCCCCGGTGGTCCATACAGCAAGATCCCCCTCCACGGCGTCCGTTTCCCGGTGAATAATTGTGGGAATTTGATCGGTAAGATCACCGCCTCCTTCAACGCCTCCTTCGCCTGAGCCAATCCCGCAACATCATCCCACTGCACGTTCGGTGATTCGGATAAGATCGCCCCTTGTAGTCCCGAACGAAGCTTCTTGATCTCGGGATCATCATCGTCTTTGACCTCCGGACCGCCAGATTGACCACCCCCACCCCCGCTGGCTCCCACCGTCGCTCGTGTCCGCTTCTCGTCAGCTTTCGCGATGTGGGCTCGCAGCTTCTCGGCGCGGTCGAGGTATTCTTTGGTTTTGTTCCGGATGAGTATCTTCAGCTTGTCGTTCTTCTCGTCTAGCAACCGTGAGCAAGTCTGCAGGAATCTGGGAGGCTGACCGACATTTCAAGGCCTTTTCGTCAGCTTAGCAAGTGTGTTGTATGCCCACCATCATGAAGTAGTCCAAAGCATCCTGATACTGCTTGTACGCCTCCTGTTTCGTCTCAGCGGAGCTCATCAAGAGGCTCAACTCGACAAACCGCATAGTTTTGCTTGACATCCTCGTCAATGGCTTTTTGGACCATCGCGATGGCTTTCTGCGCAAGATGAGCATTGTGAGATCCTTCCACTGGAGCAAACTCACATCCAAGAAGTTGGAGTTGCTCATCTTGTACGATTTTGAATGATGGGTGAAGGAGAGAATACAGGAACGCGAGTTTCATCTGTCCGGTTCTGAATGGCCGGTTCTGAAAGCTCCCATTCTCCATCCTCTTCGCCTATAGCTTTTTCTTTGGGCGTGTGTTTTCGGCCTCATGGCGAGCGCTTCGGGATACAACCACCAACGCTTCGCCCGAGCCGTACTGAAGAAGTCACGAAAATGGGAGCCTTCATTGGTGGTCCAGCTATACCAATCCCATTGGCGCTTCGAGAACTCGGTGAGTCATCCATGAGCCATTGCCACCTTCCCTCATCTAGAGCATCTCGCTGCATATGCTGCTGCTCGTCATAAGCCTGCAGATAGACTGGCGAACCAAGCTGACTCTGAACTGCCCTTCCCCTTAGCCGATCACGTTCCAATTAGACGGCCCAATGCGACCCTTCATCCTCGCCCTCCGCGCCCAAGTCATCCCAGCCTCCCTCATTCCATTCCTCTACGACATCCGACCACCCGTATCCTTCGTTGACGGATGTCTCGTCGTCGAGATTCAAGATTATCGTAAGAACCCCGACGTCCGCTCGAGAGTGGTCATGCGGCCTGCTGCGGAGGCGTTGGCGCAGACTATCGATGTGATGTTGGAGAGGAGGGGGGAGGGATGGGACGAGCAGATGGCGCTGGAGGTCGAGTCGCGCATCATTGTGAGTACCCAAGTGCTTTACCATAGGCATTCGCAGCTGATGGGTGCATAGGCTGCAACCTCGCCCCCGCTGTACCTCGGTACCTCTATACTAGCGACCCGTAACGCCGTCTTGGCCATGTCCCTCACTTCTCCCGCCGGGGCCAACCTCTCAGCAGACGGCACATTTCGCCACCCCTCACACATGGAAGGCGACGAAGCCTCCTCGGTCGAGCGAATGCGGAAACTCCTGCGCGCAGGCGAGAGATCAAGCGCGTTCCAGCCAAACTGGTCGATCCTGCGTCTTAAGGAACGTCTCGAGAGCGCAGCTCGTCTCACTGAGCGCGAACGACCTCCGGACATGGTCCCGATTGGTATGGGAGGGGCGAACGGTGGTGGAGAGGTGGAGAAGCCGAAGAAGAGTAAGAAGAAAAGGCCGGCGGAGGATGAGGTTGGGGACAAGGAGAAGAAGAGTAAGAAGCAGAAGGTGGAGGATGGCGGTGGCGGCGGGAGAGGGGAGAAGAAAAAGAAACAGTCAGCGCAGGGCCAGGGGGAAGTGGAGAAGGAGAAGGAGAGGGATAAGGATAAGCCGAACAAGGAGAAGAAGAAGAAGAAGGATGAGGAGCAGGGTTTAGGGTTGGGTCTCGCTGCGTTCCCGGGATAGGCATCAGTCATGTTGTATTTGTGTGGAAGGTCTATTAATCGTGTTGCATGTATTCATGATCATCCCTATCTCCGGTACGGAAGATCTACTTTGAGTTGGCCTTCACAGCGGGTTCAAGCTCCCTTAAAACTTGATAGTGAATTGAAAAACTTTCATCAACATCTCCCTCCCGTGGTGTGGTGACTCATACCCCACCGTCAAGAAAAAAGTTGCTCGCATGGTAGAGGCGTTACCCTCAACCCCCGACTGTAATTCCACCTTTCGAGAATAGCTATCTGGTCGACTTCTCTAACTCCAAGCAGCTGTCCACGAAGGCTATGCTGTAAAGGAGCCCAGGCGCCTACCACCCAGAAAGAGTGGTAAACTGACTGATCCACTGCGGTCACGCGTCAAAGCCGCGAACCAATGAATCAAGCCTTACTGGCAATGAACCGGGCCGGTAGCGTTCTGTTGCTAAAGGCGAGCTGGTTGATTCACTCGTTTCGTTGCGTAGGGTACAGTGAGGATCTGCGTATTTCGGCGTAACGGGATTACGGATTGGATGGGGTAGATAAGCGTAAGTGGTGAGACATCGGCTCAGATTTAGAATCATAAGGAGAATACCAAACAGAGGCGGAACACCGAATGGACCTCTGGAGAGGTAAGCGACCGTACAGCAAACATGCATGTCATCCATCTCCCTTCACCCCCGCCTCTCTCCGTCTTTTCATCTCCAGCCTACATCCCTCCATCAGCGCTGCTCCCGATAGCAATAAAGGGAGGAACCCACGTTAAGAGCACGACATCCACAACCTTCTCACAAGCCGCCGCGTCCTTCTCGCTCGGTTCCCGTCTGCCAAAGCGGGCCTGGTCGATGATCTTGGCGTAGGAGTTGACGAAGAGACGGATCGCTCCATTGTCGCCGACTCGGTCGGCACCTGCGAACAGCGGATCCAGGGAGAGAGGCGGGGCACGAGCATTCGGTGCGAGCGCTTGAGCTGGGATACGTCAATTTGAGCTGAATTGGGATGGGAGGAGGGTGGACTGACTCATGGTGGGAAGGGTGCTTAGGATGTATGTTCTGAAATGCTGGTTCTCCCATTTCGTCCCTACCCAATACGATCAGCCCGAGCTACGGTGAGAGAAGAAAGAGGACACCCACCAGGCCGACCCCAGCCTTCCTGCTGCGCGGTAGTCGCTTGGGAGATATGCGCGATGACAGCCGTCCGCGAGAACTCCGTCATGATATGATCAGCAACTTTCTACACCCTCATTCAGTACAAGCACACCACCTCGATGATCTGAGAGAGGCGACTGACTCTTGGCACATCGATCTGCTTGGTTGGCATGTATGGTTTCGGGATCGTCCTCAGTATCTTCTTGACGCTCAGTATCCTCGACCAAATATGGATAACCGCGATCAATCCCTAACCCCGACACTCAACCCCCCCCCTCGATCAAGGGGAAATGCAGAGACGTACGAGTGCGATGTAAGCCGCGACGAGAATGACGATATCCCATCTCCTCTCTCCACCCGTATGCCAAGCCTGTTCGCCCAATCCCAAAGCGGAGGCCACGAGGAGTACGCTAATGACGAGGATGAAGATGTAGAACGAAGAGAGGTAGAGGATCGATTGGAGTCGGGCCCAGGGCACGTTCCGGGCTGTGGTGGTGTTGGTACGGGATTTGGGGCTGGGGCGGGAATGTGGGAGGTGGGCGAGAGAGGGTTCGGGGAATGGTGGGGCGGGTCGAAGCGGAGCAGCTGAGATGGTGCTGGTGGCATGACGTTGAGGGGGCCGAATCGGTGTTTCGGTGGAGGTGATTGGAGGGGAAGAGGGTGAGGTGAGGTGGAGGAGTGGGATCGGGGAGGAGGTGGAAGGGTCTCGGAATGCGGAGGGGCGGGAAGACGACATGACGAAGGAGAGAACTCGTCGTGGGGAGTGCTTGTTACCGTCGCGTCAATCTTATTGCTGCTGCAATCTTAACCTCGAGCCAAAGTATGATTGAGAGGTCTTGCGGAGCATTGATAGCCTAGAAAGAGATGTGAAAGTCGAAACAATATGTCAACAGATCCTAGGCGACAATAGCGAAATGTTGGAGGCGGAATGTCGGGCGGTGGCCATGCAATACATATCAGGTCGTGCCATGCTGAAAGTTTATGAGTTCGTCTCTTGGTCCCGCCACCATCCTCCTACCCATTCTGACCCCGTCTTCCACCGGACTCTTCCCCCTTCCTGCCTGCTTTCGCCGTATTTCCGTACTCATACCGTATCCTCCAAACATAGCTTCGGCAATATGTTCATTCCCATAAGCTAATGCTCGTCGGTCAGCGATCCTCCAGTCACGAAGGAATGACAGCAGACTCACCTCCTGGATGAGCAGCTTGGCCGCATACGGCATTGTGAGCTTGACGATACCCTTCCCAGTCTTGCACTTCGGACACCATCCATTATATCCGAGCATCCCGCACAACTCGCACACTTGCGTCTCGAAAGCGTCAGAGGAGATCATGAGGCGTTCGAGCAGGAGTTGAGTTGCGCCGTATCCGATCAGGCTGCGAGCTTCGTATTAGAAAATCGCGAGAGCGAGAAAAGGGCGAAGCACGCGGAAAGCTATAAGCCACTTACCAATCACGCTCCATCTCCCCTAACCGCAATCCACCATCCTTCGATCTCCCCTCCGTAGGCTGTCGAGTAAGGTTCGCCCTCGGTCCCGTCGGCCGTGCGTGCATCTTGTCCATCACCATGTGCTATGTAACTCATCAGCATTGCCTCGAGTCAGCTCGTCGCTGCGACCCACCTTGAGCTTCTGGTAGTATATCGGCCCAAAGTAGACATACGCCTCGAGCGGCTCTCCGGTGATGCCGCTCGTTAGCATATCCTTCCCGCCATAGCTGAAACCGTGATCGATGAGGATTTGCGACATGTCGGTGACCTTCGACCCGCCGAATGCCGTGCCGTATTGAAGTTCGCCAGTGAGAACTCCCGCTTTACCGGACAGAAGCTCGATCATCTTCCCGACGGTCCTGGTACGTATCAGCTTGATACAGAACACAATGAAGAGCGTACATCCGAGAAGGGAAACCATGCGGGTTCATGATGATGTCCGGGACGATCCCCTGATCGCTAAAGGGCATGTCTTCTTGCGGTACGATCAAACCACACACACCCTTCTGACCATGGCGCGAGGAGAACTTGTCGCCAAGTTCGGGCTTTCGGGTTTGGCGAGTGAGGATTTTGACGAGGGAGCCGTCCTCCCCCTCAGTAAGCATGACCTTGTCGATGCTGACGGGCTCTGGGAGCTTGTGCGAGATAGGCGTTGATTTGTACAGTTCGGTCGCGGGCCCTCGCGTATCCATCGGTGTCTCCCGGTGGATGAGCACGTCGCCTAGACTGACGGTCGCGCCGGGTGCGATCATGCCATCTGCCTTGTCGACAAAGGTGTATGCTTCAGGTCGTTGAGGGTCGTTTGGGTATGCGAGGCGTTCTGAAGTGCCGTTCGGGAAGGTGCGCATCGGAATGGTCTGCTTCTTCAGGACGTGACACCGGCCAAAGCCGCGATCCACACTCGCTCGGTTGAGGATTAGTGCATCCTCAATGTCGTACCCGGAAAAGCTCATCACCGCGACTGTCGCATTCTGACCGGCGGGTAGCTTATCGTACCCGATCAACTCGATAGTCTTCGTCTTCACCATAGGTTGTTGGGGGTATGCCATGAGGTATAGCAGCGCGTCAATGCGATTGAGCTGGTTGTATCCGATCGCTCCGATTGCCTGCTTGCCCATGGCGCATTGGTAGGTGTTTCGCGGAGATTGGTTGTGATGAGGATACGGGATCAGACCGGCTACGGCGCCGAGGATGGTAAAAGGCTCAATCTCGAGGTGGGTGGTGCCCTCGGTAATCTCGTTCTCATAACACGCGATGAATGAGTCGTTCTCCTCGTTCACATCGAGGTATTCTACGAGGCCGGAGCGAAGGAAGTGGTCGAAGGTGACTTTTCCTTCCTTCAGCAATTGCATATGCTCAGACGTCACGCGAGGTCGACCCTTCTCCACGATGATCATCGGTCGACAGATCCGCCCGCCGTCGGAAGCTAGGTAGATAACACGTTGATGGTGATTAATGTAGATGGAGACGAATTCAGAAGTTCGTCCGGCCCTTCTCAGCTTCCGGAAGGCGCGGACAAAGCGGCGTGCTAGGTGTGTGACGCCGATCAGGGTTCCGTTGACCTGTACGAGGTGGACGCCGGGACGATACAGCTCATTTCCGGTGACGAGCGAGATATCCTCCACGCCGAGCATGAAGGCGATTTTGATGAGCGGTTCCTCGGGGACGTCGGTAGTTATGTGTGTCATCAGGGCCAGGTTCTTCACCAGTCCACATGCTTCCCCTTCTGGCGTGTCGGATGGACATAGCATCCCCCATTGACTCGGCTGAAGGGCTCGGGGACCAGAAACCTTCCTTGTCTTTTCGAATTGACTTGATATCCGGGTCATCATGCCGAGCGCTGCGACGAAGCTGAGTCTGGAGAGGACGTGGGTGACACCTGCTCGCTCTACGTGAAAACGTTTGAGCGACCAGTTCCCGGTGGATATGGATCGAACGAAAGCAGTAGTGATCGGATCGCCGCCTTGCCGGATGAGTGAGCTAGCGTCGAAAGGTCCAGCGCGGCTCTTCTTCTCCAGGATTTTATCCATCCGCTTCTTCAGCTCGGCATTGAAGGTCTTGAACGAGTCTTCGAATAGCAGGGACAATAGTTGCCCAGCCCTGCCATTAGCTTCGCCGGGACTATAAGCTTACAATTCCAATCGCTTATTCCCCACGTAATCCCGGTCATCCACCATGCTCTCGTCGATCATCGCCATCAAAACCCGCCGGGCCATCGTCGCGAGGTAGATGCTCTTCGGTCGGAAATTCATATTCCTCACCGGGACGTGGCCGAGAACCATCGCGGCAAGGGCTTGCATAGCGATGTCCACCGGCGTAAGCTTGTACTGTCGCTCATCTTTCTCCTGCCCAGGGGATACTCTGGCACCGATCCACTCGAGGGCTTGTCGGCGGGTGAAGATTTGCAGCCTGCAATCAGCACTACCCCTTGCATCCACTCACCTCGCCGCTTCCTCCAGAGACACGCCAAACGCCTCTTGAAACCTCTCATCGGGTCCACAGATCAGCTGGAGAATCTCCTTATCCGCGGTGATTCCCATAGCTTTGAGCGCAATGACGATGGGTATGGGCTCCTTGAACGAGTTATGCCGTAGGTATAACCGCTTGCTCTTCGTGATCACGTATGTCTTCACCACCCGGTCGTGCGTGGATCTGCCATCAGCCAGATCCCAATTCCTCACTCACGAGGTGACCTCCGCCGTGACCGTATCCCTCTTTGGATCCGTCATGACGATGATTCGATTCTTGCTCAACTGCTCCTGCACCAAGATCACCTTCTCCGTCCCCTTCACCACAAAGTACCCTCCCGGATCCATCGGGCACTCCCCCATCCTCGCTAGCTGCGCCTCGTTCTTCCCTTTGAGGTGACACAGGTCACTCCGAAGCATCACCGGTAAAGCACCGATCGGCACGCCCTTCTGCTTCTTCACCTTGTCCTCGAATGTATATTCGATGTCGACGTATATATGGCCCGAGTAGGTACAGTCCGTCAAACGGCACTCCATCGGTGTAAGCATGTTTCGAGCGGCGTTGACATCGTTGCGGACAGGTCTGGAGATTCGAATGTCGGTGTAGCGGATGAACATGTATGGGTTGACATCGGAGACGACTAGGGAGTTGGCAGTAAGGATGGCTTTGATGTCGACGTTGACGAAGAAGTTGAACGAGTCGAGGTGCTGCTTGACGAGACCTTTCACCTTGAGAAATGCGGGGAGGAGCTCCCATTTGTCCTGAACATCAGCACAGGCAAAGTCTACGCACCCACCTGAACAGTCTTCAAACCCTTCGCATACCAATCCGCACCCTTCTTTCCCCCATGACTCCCTCGCATTAGTTCGGCCCATTCCTCCTCGCCACGGTCTAGCACCGGCTTGGTATCCCTTGCTTGTGGCCGAATATCTTGCACTGGGGGAGGGACTGGACCGGTGGTCCTGGTCACTGAGCGGCTGCTGCCAGTAACTTGTGCCGGAACGGTTGGTCGAGCTACTGGTCTGGCAGCTTTCGGTTTGGAAGTGGAGGATGAGGGTTGAAAGGTGGCCCCGCGCTTCGAGAGCGTCCGAGAAGACCCAGCAGCTGCAGGAGGTGGCATTGTACAACACCCACTACAATGCCAAGACAGCACGAAGCTCAGAAAGGTATCTGAAATTTCAAGGATGGTGGCCATATTGGAGCTCTACTCGACAATCGTGGGAAAGTATGCTGAAACGTGCCCTGAAGGGGGGGGGGAATCTGCTGTACCGCTTCCAACGAGGTGCCGAATTCCTTCTTGGAATAGGTTTGCACACCTTCATCATCTCCGTCAAATAGCCACCGCGAGGCTCGAGAAGGCGATCATCATGGACGATACTCCCCGGCAGCTGTTTCAGACGTCAAGCAACGTTTAGTGAGTTGGATCAATCCAGACATGATTCATTTCTTGGGATCTCCCGGCCACCCTGTGCGCGGGAAAAGCGATTGGGGGAATGGCAGGGCACCTTTACGAGCTACCAAGTGGCTGGAACCTCGCAGCAGATGTCCAAGCCTGGACTGAACTTTTGGTCCTTCATCTTTCAGCGTGCTCCAGCAGCCATGGGCTTTCGTCAAGGAATTGGGACAAGGGGCGTATGGGTAAGCGTGGTTTCTTCGCCTTACAGCAAAGCTGATCACAGGAATATCAATTCCTCCTCACTCCCAATCGAAACCTTTTCCACTCGAATCAACGTCACCTGATTTGCCATCCCTCGATAGCTGCGTCTCCTCGGCGAAGCACCAACAGACCGGCGAGACTTGCGCAGTGAAGAAGGTTACCAACGTGTTCACGAAAAAGGTGTGCCTCGGATATACCTACTCATCGTCCATACTGACTATCATGTCCCTAGATTCTCACAAAGCGATGTCTGCGAGAGCTGCGGTTGTTGCATCACTTCCGTGGACACAAGAATGTGAGTTTCACCGTTTCAAGGGTATGGGACTAAGCTGACATGCGGTGCAGATTACATGGTGAGCTGGATGACTTCACCTCTACACTCGACTCGCTGAGATTATTGTTGAGCCTGTACGACATGGACGTCGTCTTTGACCCGCCCGGGTCCGGTCTCTTCCCAGAGGTATACCTCTATGAAGAATTGATGGAGGCGGATCTGCACGCCATTGTGAGTACCTGCCCCAACGCCAAGCTGGAGACAGCTGAGCATTGATCCGGGTTTCGCTGATTCTTTGCAGATACGCTCTGGTCAGCCCCTCTCGGACGCGCATTTCCAATCATTCATCTATCAAACCCTCTGCGGCCTGAAAGTGAGCCTCGCTACTGGGGCGAAGGCCTCCGCCCTGACTTAGGCGTCAGTACATCCACTCAGCCAACGTCCTCCACCGCGACCTCAAACCAGGCAATCTGCTCGTTAATGCCGACTGCGAGTTGAAGATTTGCGATTTCGGATTGGCTAGAGGATTCCAGCCGGGGGCGGTGCAGACGGATCAGGGACAGGCGGGGTTCATGACGGAATGTAAGCAGTTTCTACTTGTCCCCTCTCCTTGGCAGATGGGACTGATGTAAATAGACGTTGCAACGAGGTGGTATCGAGCTCCGGAGATCATGCTCAGCTTCGCCAACTATACGTCGAGTATCGACATGTGGTCGGTCGGATGCATTCTCGCCGAGCTCCTCGGAGGGAAACCTATTTTCAAGGGAGAAGACTACGTCGACCAGCTCAACAAAATCCTCAATTTCCTCGGGACACCCACAGAGGACACTCTCCGTCGCGTCGGTTCGCCCAGAGCTCAAGAGTGCGCAACCTCGTTCGCGGGAGAATACGCTGACCGCAGATCAGCTATATCCGCTCCCTTCCGATCAAACCCCGAGTGCACTTCAAGACTCTTTACCCTCAGGCTTCCCCTCTTGCCCTGGACCTCATGCAAAAGCTGTTGATGTTTGATCCGGCGAAGCGTATCGGTTGTCAGGAAGCGCTAGAGCACCCATAGTCAGCCGGTCGATACAGAGACCGTATTCCAAGCTGACGCAAGGTAGCTTGTCAGTCTGGCATGATCCCGCCGATGAGCCTCTTTGCGAAGTGGTGAATAAGCTTAGCACAGGAATTCACGAAGCTGACCTCTCATCAGCCTTTCGACTTCAGCTTTGAGAAGGAGGAATCAACCAATGGGATGCGGCATTTGATCGTCGACGAGGTCCGCTCATTCCGCCAGCTCGTCCGGCAACGGGCAGTGCCGGCTCCAGTGCGCAAAGACACGTATGTGCTTCCGTGTATAGCGTGACCTCAGCTTATGTCTCTTTCAGTCATGATCTCCCGCCCGCTGTTGCATCTCCACAGCAGCATGGCGCAGGGGTCGGTCCGGCTTTCTCGGATGACGTGAACACGGGGGCCGACGTCGACGAACATCCCGGATCGGCATTGGAAAGGGAACTTGGACAACACGGGCTTCGATAGAGACCAGACGTGTATGCAACATCTCTCTTGGATTCGTGCACTACACAGGGGAATAGTAGGCATTGGCTAAAATTCGCTTGAGATTGCTTCGCCATCGCTATGAGTATTCCCGCACGGATGGTGGCGAGCTCCGGTGTAAGTTACCAAAGCCAAGAGTTTGAAAGGATCGCAGGCTGAATGACTGACGTGCATCAGATTTGCCGCTCCGCGCTATCCTTTCTCTGCCTCACCGCATTATACAGCCCACAGCTTCAGAAGCAAAAGGGAATTCAACCGACTGAACAGATGAAGACGGCTTCTGTCCCCTCTTCAAGCGCCTAACAACGTGGAATCAGCCAAGAAGGATGCAGTCTACAACTCACCATAAGGTCAGCAGCGAGACCCCGACGTCGACGAATCAGACGCCGACCGAGCTACCCGCGAATACTAAGGCTGGTGAACCGGATCCGAACCAGATCGATATACCCAAGGAGACAGATTACGACGAAGTGGATCCCGATGCGACACAGAACGGCCACGCGAAATGCCCGACGATCACGCTGATCGTCCCCGCCGATGATCTCGACTGTGAGTATTTAAGCATAATGCCGGCTCATGGGTGGAATAGGATGAACCGCGAACAGGCGGATCCGTAAGGTCAGTCCGAGGGATTTGTTTTGGCACCTCGTGCGGAGGCAGACGGAGGGATCATGCAATCGCTTGCCTGACGATGCGACAAGCGGATGGTCGGAGTTTCCTCCTGATCATGAAGAGGCTTCGTGAGGGACAAAGAATTAGGTGGATACGAAGGATCATGGTTTGGTGAGCGCGTTACGGGGCCGTTGCAGCCCTAGCTGATAAGGCTGATAGACTCATGGGGTGGAGAGGATGTTGGAAGGGAGCGTGTCTATGCATCTTTGTATACCTTCTCTGGCGACTGATGACGCAGAATCACAAGATGACGTTTGCTCCCGAAGCTGCAGGGTCCATATGGATGGGGAAGGGGGGCTCGTGCGTTTGTCTCAAGCTCCACGAATTTCCTCCTTCTCCGTATTCTCTCCTCTACTTACCGTCAGTTCTACTTCGTTTACCACTTTGGGCAACCACAAGATGCCCGAGCCGATGGAGCTCGAACTTGCTCTTGAAGGTGTGAGCATCATGCCGCGGATCCACTGATGGGTAGATCATCGCACATAAGAAGTCTCGTTCGGGGGTCCAAGCGCGTCCCATCCCGATCGGTACCACAGCTCCCAATCCTGTCTGAGAATCTCATAAGGGCTCAAAGGCCGCGGCATCCGGGAGTAGGTGGTCAGACATGGGTGTTCTGGCAGACTTGGACTTTCCGCTCGAAAGAGTTAGTACCTACTGAGCGAAGCAGCAGGTAGTCGACAATCGTATTTTGGATTGGACACCGCTCTCTGGCAAATACGAGTCGTACGCCGTCAACCGACTGGTAATCATCAAGCAACGGAACCAAGCGCCATATGTCCACCCATCTCGCATCGCCAACATCCCCGAAACCTCGGCCAGCCAGAAGTCAGCCCACAAGGGCCCGTCAATTGCAACCCCCACGACTCCCCTTGCCGTATCGTCTCATCCAGCCGTTCTCACCGGACGTCAGTGAAGAGCAAGTCCGCGATATGCTTCAGTCTTCGATAGGTCCAGTCAAAGATGCGGAGATCACGCAGGGAATAGCGAGGGTGACTTTTCGTGACTGGACGGCTGGAAGGCGGTTCAGGAATGTGAGTGGACTTCGCCGCCACTCTGCACGTCACTAAGTAACACGTAGACGACGGGAAATGGCTCGATCAGGGCATGTTGAGCCTCATTCATGCCGTACAGAGTCGACAACTTGCAGCCTTTCCGCTCAAGGTGGGGACCCTTCTTCCCAACAGCCTCGGATTACGTCGGCAACTCGCTCGTCCCGCTCCGCCCCATCAAGTTGGCCTTGCGTCGAGCCCGAATCCATGAAGGCGACAGCGGCAGAGGGCGGCCGATAAGAGGACGATGGCTCTTTGGTTATTGTTGTGACAGATGAATCGCCCTTCTGGTAATTGAAATCCCCTCTTGACTCGGATTCCATCCTCGCTACTTGAAAAGCGCAATTATATGCTTAGCAATATCTTTGGACTATGCCCCGTCACACAGCAACCACTCCAGTAAACATATCATATTTCTCCTGTCTCCAGTAATCTCATTGCCCGATATGCCCAAGGCCTATCATTCCTGCCGGGAAATATGATGTCACATTGAGACAGCCCAGAAGCGCTTGATCAACCGTTTACTCTTGGGAGGTGGCAACGTGCCTTTGACTGGATCAGTGTCACGGTGCTACGTCGACCAGCAAATAGGCCCGACGCTCAGCTCCTAGAATCGGCGACGGTCGTCTGAGCTTCGGCAAAGTTGGGCTACCGAAGTCGAACTTGGCTGGAATAACTCGAGGACACGCGTGGGTGTAGCCGAGTTAAGTGCCGGTCGAGTAGCGTGGGCTAGAGATGCAGAGGCTATGAGTAGGCTAGGTAACTATAGTGACTTTTAGTGACTTTTACAATCTCGAATCGCTGGTTCTCCCCGACTCTCAAGTCCATCCCTTTTATACACCGTCTTCCA
>JAABUK010003911.1_pt1 | contig 24745 bp, 31 predicted proteins | sample 5559141 | NCBI WGS metagenome assembly JAABUK01 (sample SAMN10711869, study PRJNA513367) | rock metagenome | isolation source: Antarctica rocks | place: Antarctica: Victoria Land, Pudding Butte nord | collected 2016-01-03 | reverse complement strand
GCGCTGTTGGACGACTATGAAGTAGGAGTTTATGCCTAGGATTGTGGCGGCGGAGGCGATCATTATTATGAGCCAGAAGTTCAGTTGGGCTTCGGGCCACATGTATTTGCGTTTGCGCTCGAGGACGCGGATGAGGGTTTCGTTGGCCATGGTTTTGAGGAGGGGCGAGGGGGTGGGTGATGGATTTGGAGAAGAGACGAGGGCGTCACTGGGGATTTCTGTTGTGGTTTATTTCAGAAGCCTGGCAGATTCGAGGCCACTGCTCTGAGTGCTGTGTAGTGCGCCGTGCGACACGCAATGTGTGGTTGTATGCCTCGAGATTCTGTTGGGGGGGGGGGGTTTCAAGAAGCACTTGGCCCGATGGTGGATGAGGTCGCACCGAAGCAATGGCTTGCTCTTTTGCTGTCACCGTGCTCTCATATGTGGCTGGAGGTCGACCCTTTTTGGGCTCTCGGTTCGTCAAATATGCTGGGTGGTTGTTTGGGCGCTCACCAAGGACTCGGATATGTGGTAGACCGTGATTGGAGAGGTCCTGACGTTGATTTCTTCAACTCACAGACCATCAATTGACAGAATTGAATTTGATGAAAGAGTAGCCGGTCTTGCGTAACGTCTCGAGGGTTTACAGATGCTGAAACAGCAATGGTAGATTGCTGAGCGCTCAGCGCATTGCATCGTGAGAAGCTCGAGAGTGGGTGGCTGGTGTGGCTGGCCAAAATGCGTGTGGCAGGGCGGGAGACAGGGGTGCAAATCCGAGGATCTCGACGCCCTCACGCCTTGAACCGTCACAACCACATGGAACTTCTATCTCAATGGGGAAAGACATTTGATGGAGTTTCATGACTATAAGCCGCCATCTGATGAAGCGTTTGAGGGCTACAGAGCAGCATCTTTGACGCGACAAAACTGTGGTGATGTGTTCTCGAAACTTTCCTCTCAAAGTCAAGTTGGCCCAAGGTCAAGGCAGCAAAATGTTCGCATATTGTTGGTCTCAGGAAGCACGCTGCCGCTTGTCTTGCCCGTCTTCTCCATATCGCTTTTTTCCCATTCCCCAATTACACCGCTGGCTTATGATGCAGCCAGTAACGTGACTCATCCAACGGTCGATGAACGGTTGAACAAGTTAGGTTTCCTTCAAAAGATAATCCAAGTCTACAGCTCCTTCCCTTGGTTCTCCTCTACCTTGCATCATGCCTTTTGAACTTCGGCTATGCACAAAAGAAGATGCCCAAGAATCTGCTCAACTTGTTGTGGAAAGCTTCAAGAACAACCCCTTCAGGAAGATCATCTTTCCCAATGGTATGGGCAAAGCCAGCATGGACAAGATTGTAGTGTCTCAAATCAAGGCTGTGGATGATCCCGACGAATACCCGATCAAAATTGTGGACACCGAGACCGGAGAAATGGCCGCCTGTGCGTTATGGGCACATACGAAGGTATTGAACGAGGGAGATTGGGACCGTGAGAAACAGGAAGCGATGCATGCCTATCCGGAGGCGAGAAGAGATATACTGGAACCGTTCGTCATGAGAGATCAGGATACCAAACGGAGAATCATGGGTAATACGCGGTGGTGAGGTGGGCCTAGTCTCCTGTTTCCTTCCCAAAGCCCCAACTGACAATCATACCTACAGAGCTTGTCGCCCTGAATACCCTGCCGAAGTACCAACGGCAAGGAATTGGATCAATGCTGATGCAATGGGGGACCGAAAGATTGGAAGAGACGCAGATTCCAGGATTCATCATAGCTTCAGATCAAGGATACGGACTATACATCAAACATGGATTCAAGGAGGTCGAGCGGTGGGAGGTGGATCTTGACCAATGGTCGCAATTGGGAGGCAATGGCATATACAAGAATGTCTACTTGACTAGGCAGCCTGCACGGAATACTGCAGCGTAGATGGTGGTTCCGACACGGTGTTCAAGCGTTTTCATGTTCGATTGTGGTCGAATCTCAAGATAGCGCACCAGGTCCCTCCAATCGCAGCGAGCAGATCGTAGTGCTACGATCTCAGGTAATTGTATGAACATAAGTCAAACAGTAAGGTAGTACACTCCAAGCTAGCCCCTTTTGCGCATGATGTCAAATTTCACGCGACGCGGACTCCCGATCTCTACTCCGTTATCAACCCCACCGCCTGCAGTCATTATCTGAACAGTGACCATGATCCGAAAGGCTTTTCGAGGATTGGCAAATATACAATCGCCTTGGAGACGCTTGCTTTTGCTGCAGCCATTGAGCTGTTTCTAACGCTGTCACTCCCATTCTATGGCTACCCCAACAAGACCCTCCGTTGCGCGGCAGCCTTCACGGGTCCCTGGAGGATTCGATACTGATGATGACCTATCTCCAATCAAGACATCCTTCGATGACGGTAGATCTGAGTCGTACAGCGCACCTCCGCTAAGGCAAGCGACACCCATGGAGGAGCCGCTGCCGGACGAGGAGAGCGTGTTAAAGAGTCCAGTGGCGGGCGAGGGGGATACATATCTGCAGGAAAAAGAAATGCGGAGACACTTGGAAGATGTAGATTCGAGTTTCCTGCCAGAGATATCCCCCTCTGCCCACCAACGAACAAGCGACGCTTCTGTATTTGGCGAATCCCATCCGGTCTCAGACCCACATCAGGGAATCTCCAATGAGCCAGCCGTTCGTACCACTTCAATCCATGAACCTGACGACCACCGACCGCAGTCTCCACTTACACCACCGGATATGTATCAAACTCCAGCACCTACTCGCAGGGGGCTGCCTTCAGGGGATTTCCCAGAGACAGCAATCGACCATGGACATTACAACACTTCGTCCTTGGAGACTATGTCTTCTTCGCCGACTGCTGCCGCTGCTGCGCGCACGATTTCTCGTGCTGTGTCCACATCCACGATGGGTGGTGGCTATGAGACCGCGGACGACAGCAAAGGCGGAATCCTCTTGGAGGAAACAGGAGGAGATAATCATACAGATCATGAGATAACGCCACGGAAGCCGCGAGCAGAGACTATCTCGTCCTCGCGGTCAAGTTCGCCAACTCCCACAAAGACCTTGGAACCGCAAGAGCACCGCAAAGATGGTACAACTGGGGGTCAGAATGGCGATGTCAATTCAACCCCATCTCAGAAGAGGCCGAAGTTCTTGAAAAGCCGCATGGCCACCCAGAGATCTTCGTATTCGTCCTATACAACAACATCGACGGACGGTGGAAGCGATATGACTCTGGGCGCAGACTATGCTCTACAGTCGGGTGGCGCGGTGCCTACAGGAAGTTCACTTAGCAGTAGGCCAGTGGACTTCTCCAGATCAATCAGTCTTGGGAGTATGGCATCAGGTATTTCAGATCTTAGCGATCGAGAGGATAGAATTCAGCCGATGGAGGAGAAGCTGCATACCTTGAATGAGGAGGATGACGCAACAAGAGAAGATACCTTGAGGGCTGGGGATGGGGATCGATCAGTACCACAAACGCCGGCAGCTGGAATCGCCAGGCTGAATACCCCTACGGACACCGTCATAGGGCAGCGCGTTCGTGATATAGAGGTACCGGCTACGATGGCTCGCGAGTACCGAGAAAGACACAGGCAGGCATCACCCGAGAGAAGGAATGGCGCACCGGCAATTTCGGCTGGCCGCAACAGAAAGAGTCTTACCCTGAAGGAGCAGAGCAGCACCATAGACCGTTTGATGAAGGAGAATTGGGATTTGAAGCTGAAGATTAACTTTCTGGACGACGCCCTGAGCAGGAGGTCAGACGAGGGAGTAAAGGCTATGATATCCGAGAACGTCGACTTGCGGACTTCCAAATTCAAGTCAGCAAAAGAGATGCGTGAACTCAAGCGCACACAGAGAGAGCTAGAGCGCAAGTTACAAGACAAGATAGATGAGCTAGCAAAGAAAGCGGAAGTACCACTTCCAGAGAAGGAACCTGGACCCAGCGTTGAGGAATTCCAATTCATGGAAAACGAATTGACCTATTTCAGAGAACGAGTCATGACTTACGAAGTGGATATTGAGAAAATGCGGCACGAAAGCTTTGCTCAAGAACGGGACAAGAAAAAGCTTGCAGAGATGCTGAAGAGGGCCAGCGAAACCAACGACGGGGCTGACATTGGCATTCGCGAAGAGGTTGACATGTGGAAGGATCTTCTTGATGCTGAGACTGCCCGTCGAGAGCAAACGGACGAAGACAATCGCAAGCTCCGGGATGAGATACGACGGCTCAAAACTGATGGTTCATCAACAACTACTAACAATCATGCTGCGAACGTTTACAATGTTAGCAGGCGACAGAAGCTCTCATCTACAGCATCCTATAATAGTATCTCTGATCGCGAACATGATCGTAATGGAGCCTTTAGTGCTGTTAGCAGTACTTTAGTAGAACAACTGAGGCACGAAAACGCCGAATTGCGCCGCGAGGTTGGAGCGCAGACTTCAATGCTGACGTCTCGCAATAGAGAGAAGGAGCGTCTGTACCAGGAGATTGAAGACCTGAAACTCGGCTCACGCCATGGCACCCGCTCAATAGCTGGTGACAGCATCTTCGAGCGTTCGGCGTCGCGGGTTAATGCCCGCCCAGCTTCTCGCGCAAGCGAGCAAACTCGGCTTACGCACATGAGCGACGGTGAGCGCGACGCCTACGAGCTCAAGAACGGACAATTGCGTGACCAGAATGCTGGGCTCAAGATGGAAGTCCATGATTTGACGCGCAAGTTGGAGGAATTGTTAGATGAACTGGAGCAACTTGACGTCGTTAAGATTGATCATGAGGCCCTGAAGCAGTTGTATGATAATGACGTTGGCCTTGCTACAGAAGACTTAAAGACAATGCAAAGCGAAAGAGACGAAGCGCTTAGGCAGGCGGAGGACATGGAAGCAGAGCTGCAAGATTTGAAAGCAGAGGGCAACGAACGGATTGGTGCGCTGGAAGAGGAAGTTGACGAGAAAAATCAAGAATTACAGCATCTCCACAATGAGCTTTCTAATCACGCAGAAGATTCAGATGCTTTACGTAAGGAAGTACGGACGCTCAGCGAGAGTATTCTTCGTGTCGAGGAGGAAATTGAAATGAAGATTAAGCGAATCAGAGACTTAGAGCTTGAGCTTGAGGAGCTTGGGCACGAAGCTGATTCCATGGACAAGGACTTGCGCGATGAGAGGGACAAGACCACCAAATTGACTGTACAGCAAGAGTCTGGTCAGAGCGAGATTGCCTTCCTCCGCGAAGAGCAGGATGGCGATAAGATCAAGATTGGCGACCTTGAGGACGCCTTGAATGATTTGAAGGCCACTCTGTCGAGTGAAAAAGATCGCGCAAAAGATCTAGAAAGCAGATTGGCCGAGGAGAGACACCAACGAGAAGTCATTGGGGGCAAGGAGAAGCAAGAGACCCAGAAGATGGTGAACGACCTCAATCGCGACCTGTCTGCTTCCAACGAGGAATGTAGGAAAACAAAGAAGACTCTGCAATCTCGCGAGATTGAGGCCAATTCGTTCAAGGAGAGGCTTACGGAGCTTGAAAGCAACCTTCGTGACATACTGGGTGATGCGAATGGGACAAGAACAAGCTTCATCTCCTCAATTGCAAGGCTACAAAAAGATCTCGAGACTACTGCTACGGAGCTCGACACAGCTCAGCACAACCTGTCCGAGAAGGATCGCGTGCTCAAGTACCGCGATTCTCTACTTGAATCCCATGGTCTCGAGTCTAAGAAACTTTCCGAACTTCTCGACCGCGAACGTCAAGGCCGCCGGGCGGACAAGGCGCAACATGAGCAATGGCAGAAGTCTCACCAGCACACTAGCCGCACGGTCTCTCAGAAAGACGTCCGCATTACCGAGCTCGAATCTTCCCGCCAATCCTCTCTCAAGAAAATCTCAACCCTAGAAAACCAATTCAAGGACCAGCTCTCCGAACGCAACACCCTCCTCCTAACCCTCTGGACCCGCATCTCCTCCATCTGCGGCCAAGACTGGCAACACCACAACAGCCTCGTAAACAACCACCTGCCCACCATCGACGTTGTCGCCAATTCTGCCATGCTTCCAGCCTTCAGCAAGAACCTCCTCAACGCAGCCAAGAACATCGAAGGCACAATAATCGGTTTCCAAGCCAAAATCCGCACCATCGAGCGCGAACTATGGACCGAATACCAGTCCGTCGAACACACTCTGGACGCGCGCATCAAGAAACTCGATAGGCTCGAAGCGACCGTGCAGTCTCACAGCATCAAAGGCGCTTTCACCGCGGCGCCAGAAATAGCCAAATTGAGGGGTGAGAATCGCTTGTTGAAGAGCGAGCTGGCGACACTGCAGAAGCAGGGAATGCATGCCAAACAACTCTCGCGCGCACCGGATCATCAGTCTTCAACCAGCATTGACCGCTCCGCTCCCCCGCCGTCGCTAGCGCGCCATCATTCCTCCTCCGCCGTCGAAACGCTTTCGAAAGCTATGAATCCCACCACGCCCCCACGCTCCTCATCACGGCAGCCATCGCTCTCTAGCGAAATCGTCTCACAGCCTATAGAGCCTACGCAGCAGCGATGGATCCATAGACTTCGGGAGCTGGAGCGGAGATTGAAAGCTGAGAGGGAGGCTAGGTTGCTGGATCGCAGTGGAGCGAGGAGGAGGTTGGAGGAGGGGGCGGAGGAGAATAGACGGCTGAAGGGGGAGTTGGAACGGGAGCGGGTTAGGAGGGGTGGGAGTGTTGGTGGGGGGGATGAGCAGAAAAGTGGTGAGAGTAGGGATGGTGGGAGTAGGGGTGAGAATGGTGCGAGCAGGGGTTGAGGAACGTGAGTGGATGGCTTTGAGGTTGGGGACTGTATAAATGGGCGCTAAGGTTGGGACTGTATATATGGGGGTTCTGGCTGGATAGGTTTCCGCTTTCTCCTGAACTGGGTTTCACACGCGCTTAAGCTCTGTTTTGGATTCAGAGCACGAGCATGGCTGCACAGGATAGCTCTGGAAATCCTTTATCTTCAAGAGAGTTGTGGAGGTATGCAAAGGTCTTGTACACTTTTGTACAGTATTCGAAAAGCATCCAGATCACTCGCTCTCGAAACCCATTTATTTTGCCGAATCACGCAACTTCCATAAGCCTTTATGAAGCACCTTGCATTGTCGGAATTCACGCGTCGTAGTTTGCCGTTTCCCGTGAGATCTTGTAGTTGTACGGATATATTGCCGTACATGAGGCTAATTTTGGGTGATTGCAAGAGGCTGACTTTTTAGTGATCAAAAACGGTGTGCGAAGGGAGGTGGGGAAAGAGAAAGAGGTGAAGGTAGGAGTCGATCAGACACCATTTACTAGCTCGAATCAAGAAAGCCAACTGTTCTATTCTTCTATGTTGTACTCTAAGCCATCTATTACACGACAAAATTCATCTAACAATTTATTCCCGAAGTAGTTGATTTTAGACAGTTTCAGTTCGTCAAATTGCGCTCTCATAAGGTAAATGGCATTATAGCATTGATCAAAAGCTCTTGAACATGGTTATGGCAGGTTTGAGGAATGGCAATGTGGCTTAGAGGGATACGCATATTGAGGGTGGTAGTGGGGGTAGTGAATTTTGAAGGCCATGTGATTCTGAGGTATTGTTTTCGCTAGGTGGGTTCGACGTGGTGTTTGGTATGATAATTTATTGTGATTAGTTGAAAGGGTAGTTGGATCGTTAGTGAATGTAAACTTCGCTTTCGATGTTACACCTATGGAAATGTGCTATGTGACTGTTAGCACTCTTAGAAGTATCAAGCTCGGTTGAGGTAACTTAGTAGCGGGCTATTGGTGTCTGTCCTGTAGGATTTCGACTACCGTGATGGATACTAGATGTGTTTCCTGTTCCGTATAGTGAGCTCCTGCCTCTTTAACTTTCAAAATGAGTTTTGAAATATGTTGCCGTTGTGCTGCAGATCACCATCGTAGAAACTCCATATCATTAATAACGTGGAGAGGAAGGGCATTGGAGTCTGTTGAGCAGGCTTGGCGGAGTGTTGTCGGGGAAGGATATTCGGAAGCGAGGAGAAGCTTAGGAGTTGAGGCTTCTCGTGTTGGTTAGATGGAGATGGTTTGTCGTTTCGAACGGGTGGCTCGTGCCGTTGGAGTTGTGACGCAGGCGCAGGACGATTTGGTGCTTGTATTGGGTGGCCTTGGGGGGGCGACTTTTCCGGGTGACGATTCAGAGAGTGCTGGTGCAACATGGAATCTTTCTGGTTTGCTTATCATGCAGGAAGATGAAGATAGCTAGACTGTCTCCGGAAACTCCCTGCCTCGTGCAACCGATTGGATACTAGCAAGGCTGCTTGCTCTCGGTTGTGTGCCCCGCCTTGAGGTTCAAATGATCTTTTGATCCTCGAAGCAGCGACTGTTAACGGAAATGGCTGGGAAGAAAGGGAAGCACAGAGAGGGCAGCGCAGACGATCACTCAGATTCCCAGCCAGAACGAACCTTTGACCTCAATTGGGAATCAATAAGCAAGACGCGCCAGGACTTTGTAGATACTAATTGCATCCTTTCTATTTTATGTTTTCAGCTAGGAGGCAATGTCCTCGACGACGATGATGTTGAGCAGAGTCCAGATACCGAGGCCACCGAGGTCGACGATGATGCTTCAGACCTGGATGATGGAGTAGTGAACATGTGGGAATCTGACTTGACAAATCGGTACGACGAGCACAATTCAGTATTGTCTCAAGCGGTCCTGAAAAGCCGCTTTCTAGACCGCCTCACCGAAGTTTTGGCAAGGGTTAAGAAGCCACCGGAGGCTATGAGGCAGGTCGCTGGTGCTTATATGGCAGAAAAGGATAATGATGATGGGAGCCAACTCGTCGAGATACGGCTCGCGAAGAACGGAGGACTGTCTGTTGAAGATGATGAATACTTGAAGTCGCTTTTTGGCGTATTGATGCAGCTTGCACAGGGCGGTACGGCAACCCGGCTAGGTTGAGACCCCTAAGTTACGCATGCTGATACGCAGTCTGGTCTTCCGTAGAAACGTCCCCCGAGAATGCTCGGGAGACTTTGCTCAAGCAGACTATATATCACGCTAGTCAAAGGATCGACTACTATGTCGAGTCTCTCAGGCACGAGTTCAGTCGAACACGTCGAATTCAGCCGTCTGATCCCTCGAAAATACAAAAGCTTGTTGGCGCTGCTACGAACCCTTTGGAAAGCTTGAAATTTTGGAGCGATGAGGCATGGAGAGACTATGACTTTGCCACTGCTGACAGTGAGACGAATGACCGAGGTTGCACTTCAGATGAGATCGACAGGCTAAGCTGCGAAGCTCAAGAAGAGACTTACGAAGGCGTAAGGCGAGATACAACCTCACTCTTTCAAAGAGTACTAGACTTCTGCAAGACTCCAAACCCGCCGATGAAAGATCTTGCTGAAATTGTGAAGTCGGCTTACATTCTGCAGACAGACGTGAGGAGCCGAGCGGGCTTCCAGAGGAGCTTCGTCGGACATTTCGGCCTTGCGTTTGAGGCAGCTTCGAGAGCTCGACGGACGCTGCTTTTTCTGTGCAGATTTTATGCTGCTGTTGTGACTTTCACAGAGGCGGCAGTTCGGCTCTCTTCTTTTCGAAACATGTCATTCAAGTTCGTGAAACCGTTTAGTGAGGTCCTACCCTTGGAGGACGGGATGCGAAAGGCTGCAAGGGATGTACTAGTAGGACTGAATGCGCGAACCAAGCTTTATAGTGGGAAAAGTAAGTCAAAAGCTAAGGTCGATAAGGACTTTGATCGGGCCCGGCGCCAGCCTTGCCACGTTCACGCGGAGATACAGCTTGTAGATGATTTTGAGGATCGGCGAGAGGAGACCGGTTGGCGGGTTCACCCCTACATCGGTGGCAGCAAACTTTGTTGTTACCTTTGCGATAGCTTCCTACGCCATCACGGGTTCTTCCAGTATCGAGGTAGCCATTGGAAGATATATCACAAGTGGCTTGTACCAGACGCCTTTAAGACTGAAGAAACTGCACTTGTTTTCGAAAACAAGCTTCGAGATGTACATCGTGAGGTTGTTGAACATGTGAGATCAATCATGGGAGGAAAGGAACAACCGAAAAAAGATCCTTTGAAGCCAGAATCGACGGTGGATCTATCAACCGCGGCAACAGTGTCGTTCCAGGAAATGGCTGAGATGACTTTGGCGTCACCAAGTTCGAAATGGATGGGCAAAGGGTGAGCAAAGACTGATACAATACACCCATAGTTCCTTGGGTTGACCTTGAATAGTGCATTTGGCCCCATGGTCACAGATGACGCAGTTCTGTTGGTTCCGGACTTTCAGAACCCCGGCCGCATCACGATCTGGCACGAAGGCCGTTGTTTGAAAACATCGATGGAGGATGCAGAAGTTTATAAAGACAAATTCGAGAGGCGGAAATTGCTATCGAATATAAAGCGTCGGATCAGCCAGAGCTGTCGTCAGCCGGCATGTCGGATCGTTCCAGCCCTTCTCTGCAAAGCCTGCAGGGCGCCATACTGCTCGCGGGAGTGCCAAAATCTCGATTGGCATCGACATGTTTTCGTTTGTGGAGTGCGTGGACGACCAAATCTGGCAGACGCTCTTGTATTACTGATACGAGATTCTGGCGACCTTGATGACCCCGAATACCAAAGCTTATTGAGGCGAAAGCTTTTTGCTGACAAGGACGTCTCCGCGACGTTCGGATTTCGTGGTTGTGAGACTTTAGATGAAGTGAACAGCTTGATCCGCATTTACAGACATCTGACTTCACGAAAACGTTCTGCCGTATTGCTGCAAAAATTTGTCGACCACGGAGAGCTCGAAGAAGAGATCAAAGCCAGTATCCTGGCTAGAATAGAGCAGCCCCTCTTTTGTCACGAATGGTTTCTAGCTTCAACTAACTTGTTCCAGAAAAGAGATTCCGGTATGGCTGCTCATATCGAGTACGGGTTCCGTGGTGCAATGGGCTTACTTATGCCAGACGGGCCAGACCTTGAGGATCTTACTGATGCAGGATTCAGAGTTTTGTGGCTCTACTCGCATTTGCTCAAAGACTTTGATTGCCTCCCCAATAGAAGTCATTCCGAGTGGCTCGACTTTGGATTCTGCTTTTGCCACAGCCACGAATGGATGGTCAGAATGGCTGAGGCCTATAAAGAATTAGCGAGGAAGGCTTCTTTTTCCGAAATTTTACATTTCTGGGATGCTCATAGCCGGTTGGATGGGCTATTCGAGGCTAAAGGTATCAACATAGTTGAATTCCAGACGGCAGGGATCTTTTTTGGTAGGCCCACAAAGATGGAGCTAGGTGTCTACCAATTGATGGTGGAAATTAATCATGTCCATCGAGGGATTTGGTGCCGATGCGCAATCCTCCATGAGAGCTCTTGCAAGAGGTTCCCAGAGTCACGCTTCAGCACGGAATCTGTGGTGGAGTATGGTTTTGACAAGTTGAATCTATGGGAGCGTTGGCAGATGATGGTTTTATGGGAGGATGTTTTTACTTCGAAGAAGTTCGACGCTCGCGAAATGCTGGCTGCTAGGCGTAATGAGGACGGTTGGGCGTTACAGGCTTATGTCGAGAGGATGGTGGATACGAGGAGGTACTACAATAAGTACAAGACAGGGGTGTTGTTCCCTGATCTGAGAGGCCGATTGATTTGGGAAACTAGTGCTATACCTTTCTGTTTCTGTATCTGTCATTGACCGGCGAAATAGTCAATCTTGAAAGAAGTGTCAACCTTATGACTATTACTCGGATGTTTCCCTCTGATGAAGACTTCCGTTCACGAAATGCTTTCAAAGCATTGATACTACATCGAATGGCGGAAGACGGTTGACCCCAAGCTAATGACTCTGGGTGGGTAGTATTCATAGTTTTGCTTGATCTGCGAGGCATCCTTCACAAGAGTGACAGTTATTTGAATATAGAATCAACATCTTGTACAGATCCATGAAATCGCCTCCTTCTCACCACAGCATTCTGGATAATGAGTGCAGTCTTGTTAATCCTTGGAAACACCAGATGATTTGACTTGGCTCCTTGAGGTCCCTACTGCAAGCTGGTTATGAGATATCTGTAAGCAAACAGATGGCGCAGCAATGACAAGGGAATGAATCAGGTTGTAAGTACTGAAAACGGGCCCGAGTACGATAGAATGGCAAGAAGACCACTGCATCGTATTACATGGGAGTCTCAACTGTTGCCTGTAACTCAAGAAGCTGTGTGCCCAAAGTTTGTCACAGCGCAGGTTGATAGAATGATAAATTACTTTCGTATACCGTCTAGAGCCACTGAAGCCACGAATAAACGCAGTCCATTGAGTCGCGATGTGGTTCGTGACTGACTGAACATTAGGACTTTGTAAAAATGGATTAGAAAGTGTGGTTGATGGGCGCTGGCTGCTTGGGACAATGTTCCACGTAGTTGTCTTAGACTGGCTTCAAAGGTTGGTGTGCCAGGCTGCCGTCGAGAAGCGGCATCTGAATAATTGGCCTTTTTGTAGTCTGAATGCTATGTAGGCACGATAGGTAGTGGTCAGAAGGAGCAGGGATTAACTAAGGAGTCAATGTTGGTGCGGGGAAATTCCGCTCCAAAGAAAAATAGAAGTCCACGGCAAATGCTCAGACGCGAGGACGTCTCACTCAAACCACAATAGTGCTAAAACAAAGCTCAAGAATTGGAGACATCGCAGGCATTATGGATATAAACGACAGCGACAGCTCGGACGATGAGTCATCAAGCTATACGTCAACCAACGTGCTCCTTGGCTATGCCTCCAAAGAACCTACAGAGGACACCTTCAGCCAGCTCGGTGGGCTCCCAGTATGTTTCAATCGTGTCCAAAAATAAGATGCCTCCGCTGAAGTCTAATAAGACTGTTAGAGCTGGCTAGACGACACCAGCGCCCCCTCTGCGGAGCTGGCAAGATGCAAGATGTGTAATGGGATGTTGACTTTACTGCTACAATTGAACGGCGATCTACCTGAAAAATTTCCTGGACATGAGCGGAAATTATACATCTTTAGCTGCAGGAGAAAGGCTTGCAGGAAGAAGGAGGGAACCGTGAGAGCGATTCGAGGCGTCAGGATCTCCAAAAATTCAGCTGGAAAATCCAAAGCAAAGAGCAATGTTACAGAGGTACCGACACCGCCGAAGCAAGAGCAGCAACCTCCAAACCTCGGCGACAGCCTCTTCAGCTCCACCTTCACCTCAAACACCTCCAACCAAAACCCCTTCTCCTCATCTGCGCCCCAACCACCTGTCGCCAACCCCTTCGCTCCCCAACAGCCTCCGACCACCACCTCACCCTTCTCTTCTCTAGCCTCAAAACCACCACAACAACCACCACCCGACCTCTCCACCACCTTCGCCCAAAAAGCCCACATCTCCTCCCCACCCCCGCCACCACCCACCAAATCCCCATGGCCTCCTCAATCCTCCCTTCCAAAACCCTACCCATCCTACAATCTAGATGCCGACTACGAGAGCCTCGACGCCGAACCTCCCTCTTCAACAAAAACAGCCATGGAGATAGACACCGAAGGCTCGAGCACCAAGGACGACGAAAACGACGCCTTTGAATCCACCATTGACAAGACCTTTCAGAGATTTGCGGACAGATTGGCTCAGAACCCGGAACAAGTGCTACGCTACGAATTTGGCGGGACGCCGTTGATGTATAGCAAAAGTGATGCTGTGGGGAAGATATTCACGCATTCTCCTGCGGAGGCTAGTAGTAGTAAGGTCAAGACGATGTCGCAGGGGAATGGAAGAATACGGCAATGTCCGAATTGCGGATCAGCGCGTGTATTTGAGTTGCAGCTCGTGCCGCAGGCTATTGCGGAACTGGAGGTGGAGGAAGAGGGATTGGAGGGTATGGAGTGGGGAACGGTGCTACTGGGGGTTTGTGAGAGGGATTGTGGGGAGAGGGGCGTGAAGGATGGAGATGTGGGATGGGTGGAGGAGTGGGTGGGTGTGCAGTGGGAAGAATCAGGCGAAGTGAAGAAGGTGTAGCTAATGGGCTGTGGTGAGCATGATGAAGTGCAGAAAGTAGACAGAGGAATTCTGTTGTGGCAAGCAATGCAACTGCGGATATACCATGATCCAAACTCGTCTTCTCCCAAGGATTTCTGATTGTTTTCATTTTGATGCACATATCTACGAGAGCAGCTCAAAGCAGTTAGCCCCCAGCTGACAGGTCGGTACTTCGAACAGACAAGTCCGATTGGCTGCATGCACTCCGATAACGCTAATGCAAAACCAGCCACATGCCGGCAAGTGTGTGTGGGGAGGAAACCCTCTACAACCCTTGCGCAAAATTTCCTAGCACGAGAGCAAGCAAAACTCTTACTAGAGCTGGTTATACTCTTCTCTGCGACTCCTCCAAGCCTAGTGCGCTATCAAATTGGGCAGCAGGAAGGTGGTCGCGATCAATTGGGAGGAAGATCCATTGCGGCGGGATAAGCTATTGGAGCGCGTTGGGATCAGCTCATATCAGATCTTTGTTTCACACGGGACAATCTCACCGCGACAGTAGAGAGGAAGCCAGCGCAAGCGATATTGATGGATTCGTGGCCTGACTCGAAGCAGACACGTTGATAGAAGAACCCGAATTGGTGATCGCTGAAGGGCGCGCATCTATACCTTCGAACCTCTTATCAACCACAGACTGCGATCACCTGTCACATGTCCCATTCCTCCACCTCGTCACCACACCACTCTTCCCTTCTCATCGATGTACACTAAGACGGTATGGCGCACATGGTATAGAGCCGAGGGCGTAGTGGAGGTCGCCGCGTGACAGTATGGATTTCATTGTGAGTCGCACTTCATATCTGACAGCTACCGTCCCTAGGCAGGGTCCGTTGAGCCTCAGCCATAAGCAGTGGCTGACTTCCTTCGCGTGCACGATAGCTGTGTTTAGCGCACTTCTGCGAGGATCACGGGCCGACGAGCATACTGTGCACTCAAGTGCAACCCGTGGAGTGCCTGTCATGTTATCCGGGGTCCATAAGTTCGAGTGCGGCGGATCTGGATGCGAGCCAGATGAAGGTTTCGCATTCGTCTCAGGGGTCGGACAGGTATGAGACTTCCGATAGAAGCTCCTTTGAATCTGCGGAGGGTAACGACACGGCGCCGACTAGTTGTGGGACGTCGCCTGAGCTGATGTCCGCCGATACGGTCACTCCGGGATCTCATGCCAGTCGCGCGCTCAAACCACTTTCGCCGATGGAACCTGCGCCTTCGAAGCGTTTTCCGCCCTTCGATAGTGGGCCCCGGTGCGCGAGCTGTACCATATATATCCCGGATGAAACATGGAAAAAGCTGCCTCCAGGTGCACCTGGGAGTCCAAAGGCGGATGGCATTGGAAGGAACGGGAGTGCCGTATTACGTTCGAGAGAGTCGCTCCAGGTGTATGGTCAGCAATATGACTCCGACATCGACGAAGAGCCTGCGATGCATCAGCAGTCATCGCCCGACTCTTTTGCTTCGGACACGTCAGCATCGTCGCTCCACAACCATAGCCTGATTTACATATCCACATCCAGCCCCACCGACCGAGACAGATACTCCGTTCTTCGGAATGCTTTCCTTCGCACGCTGTCCGGTGAGGTCCTTCCTCGCTACACCACGGCAGGTGGCCTGTCATTCGGAGATCCCATCAATGGCTATACCATTGCCTATAAGTTCCAACTGCCAGACAAACACGCTCGGGGCGGTCATCGTGACTATGCTCTGCTAGCGATTGCCAGCAATGAGCGCCGTGCGTGTCAGGCAACGGCCCTGATCTGGACCCATTTACAACGCATTGCGGCAGACATTATGGAGAGAAGGGAACGAACGATCCAGAAGGATGCGGCAGAAGATGGCGGTGAAGAGAACTCGCAGCCGGGTTTGCTCTCAGTGTCGTCCTTTCTCACCAGCCGCACGAGGGATCCAGATGGGTTCCTGAGGTGTAATGGGGGCGGGAGGGCGAAACCACCTCGTCTCAATCTGACGGAGATGATTGGCGATGACAAGTTCTTTGCCAAGCTGCACGTTCATTTCGTCTCTCTGCTGAGGGAACTGAGATGGAGGTTCGGAGGCTGAGGAGCTTGCAACTCGTGTCGGTCATCCATCCTGAGGGACCTGTCCACGATCTTCGCCTTCCACTCGAAAACGTTGGCCTTGAATCTGGGCAACCGTCTGACCGCATTCGATTGCGTGATCAAGCACGCCATCAACCAGGCTGCACAAAAATCGTCCGGCATAGCCTCATTTACTGCAGCGACGCCAGACATCTGTACTCAAAACACTGGTCGAAGAGTAATGGTCCAATTCTCGGAGGTTTCTGTCATTATGCAGCGTTTCAGCGATATCAGACATCCAGTGTTGAACAATGATACCCGAGCGATCTTTCCAATCATATTTTCTAACGCAGAGGAGCGAGACAGAACAGACATGTCAGTGAAGTACAGTTGTCGAGCTAACCACGTGTGATGTTGAAGGATAGCACAAGCGTCGAGAAGCCTGAAGAGAAGTAGTAGCCTTGGCCAGGCAGTTATAAATATGTCGCATGGTCGCCTATGCGCCAAGGGTTTCGGCCTATTCATACAACGGTACACTTGCAGAAGTATTTTGCAATTTTACAATCTCTGTCCTAAACGGTCCAAAGCATTGCAACCCCCCCACATAAGCGATTCAGTAATTCAGCAATTACGGTATCGCAATCATAACGATAGGAACAGGCCGCAGCTAATAGGGCTGAAATCACATGAGTGACTGACTGACTGGCCGAGGGGATTCAACTTGCCCACAGTCCCCCTACCTTACTTCTACGCCCCCATTTTCCCCTAGCCACACTACACCTACATCAATAACGCACTGCCAACTCTTATAACCTCGTGGTATAAAGTAGAGAACCATAATATCCGCATTGATATGGCAGCGTCAAACAATAGAAACCCGAAACCCTCTCACTTTGAGGTACCGATATGCTTCGATAAGGCACGCATTGCGGAATTTCGACGGGTGGTTGATACGGAATGAATGCTGCTTTTTGCCCTAGCAAGGAATCAAGAAGCGCTTAGGTACTGAGAAAAATGGTGATTTGGACGCAATGATCAATACAAATTCGCTCGAGCAAACAACGACAACCCAGTACCTATTTCTGTCAGAACGCCGAAGGAAATCCAAGATTGCAGAAATGAATAAACGTATCCAGCAGATATCTCTTCTGACCGGTTGTTTAATGTCATGGTCAAGATCTCGGTAGAGCACATAAAAGTCATCATATCCTATCCTCAATCTCCTCAGCCCCAAATCCACCCCCAACCTTCGCCTCCGAATCCAGCCTCTTGAAATGGCCGGGCCGACGCGTGCTCATATCGCCGTGTATATGCAACCCCTCCCTCCGCTCATTGCCAAACTGATCCCGCGGATAATGTCCCCGCTCCCCATCACCAGAAGGATAATCCTCCATCTCAGCTCTAACACTCGGCTCAAAGTTCTGCAGCGGCAGCATATCCTCCTCATGCGTGACCGTGGGCGAGACATCCGTCGTCTGCAGTTTTGAACCCTTCAAGAGCGCAGACGGCTTTGGGGGCGTCCATTTGCTTGCTGCCGGCGGGCCCGTCACAGGCTTCGCTGGGTCGCTGTCCAGCTTCGTGAATCGGGTGCGGATGACGCTCGTGAGCCACTTGTAGCCTGGTCGTAGGGTAGGTATGCACGCGGCTGCGATACCGAAGAAGACTTCCCACGAGCGCCAGTACCAGTTTGGGATGCTGGCCCAGGTTGGATCGTCGGCTTCGTTCTGCCAATTCAGGACTGTACGGACAATAGACAGAGAACCGGTGATTACTCCTAGGCCCATAAGGAGGCAGAGGCCTACCTTGCTGCGGAAGCTTATTTGGACTTTGCGGAGGATCAGGATAGGAAAGGCGGAGAGAAAGAAATCGGAAATAATGGATATGACTATTAGATTTAAGTGGTAGGTACCAAAACCATAGGCAGAGTTTACTTACTTGCTTGGGAGATAACAATCCTCTCTAATTGACCTTTAGAGAAACACTTGCCGGGTTGCTGATTATTCCAGGCTTTGTCTAGGTGTGGTGTACACTGAAATATCCACACAAGGCTTAGAATAACATTACTCACTACCAAGAGTACTATAGCCGCTTGCAGAGGCCGAATAAAGTTCTTGGTAATAGTAATACGCAGTAGAAATAGACAAATGGAAATTTTTGTGAACGTAAGCGTGGCAAATGTCTTATAGAACATTTAGCATTTCGGAACCCAGTACGAGTAATACTGTTTGCCTTACCTGAAGCCATTCTCCGTATGCGTACTTTGAGAATTCTCGAAATTGATGCGGGGTCAGGTAGTACGCGGGTCTACCAAACCCATACGAGAGTTGAACGACGACTAGTGCTGTCCCAATCGGATGTCCAAGCTTCAAGTATTTAGCGCTCTGTTTTAGAGATGAAGAAAAGGGACCCGTACGCATGCAAACACAATACACCAATCGTCCCAACCAACCCTTTTCACTATCCATATTCGGGTTGCGAACCGTAGAGTAACAAGTACAATACATAGTACAGTCACTAGGATAGTTGTAGCCAACAGGCCAGCTGAAGCATTCTTATCGCCAAAGGGCGGAGGTGTTGTGGGCTGCGAAACCATGATCAAGCTTGTTAATTGTAAGGGGAAGAACGGGCTGAGAACGGATGACTTCAATGACGAGAACGAATATGGGTGATGGGTGGCGTTGAAACAAACAGAGCAAAAGTCAGCGTTGGAAACTTGCAAGAAGAGGGACTGACAGGACAAGAAGCGGAACTGGTAGAAGAAGAAGAAAGGGCAAGGCTGTCCACTATCGGCAGGCTATCCTTTCGCCCATTCTCACCTCCAGCCCAGAATTCTTGAACGATGAGGCAGAGATCGGCAACTTGGGTTCCCCATGAGTAGGATCTGACTCAGCGCATTGCCATCTTTCAGTACGACTTGCATGAGGCACGGAGGTGATCCCAGAGATGAAACGACAAGCAGGATCGCAGATACTTACTGCTTTTGCTGCGAATTCGACGCTGATGGTGGGGTATTCGTCAACTTTTGCCCTAAATAACGAAGGTCGCAAGGCTTCAAGAGGCACAGTTGCGCAGGACGCCCTATTAGAACATCTTTCGACAATCCTATATCTGCGCTGATGAGTCAAGTGGCTTGGCGCATTATCAACTCGGATAGTGCACTGCGTGGAAGTGTGGCGCGGGCCATTTCCACTGCATACGGCGCAGCGGTCCGTAGCGACCCAGTACGTAGTAGTATCGGAGATCAGTGCTGCAGACCTCGTATGTGGATGGATGTTCGTAGAGGTACAACGATACACCTCATGACGACGGAGCTTGGGAAAGTTTCGGTCATGGCTTGCACCGCATTGTGCCCCTCTTCCATGACCCAAAACGGAAGTGCATAGCTGTGCCGTACCTGACAACGGAAATAGAACCGGCAGCCAGTCGAAGTAAGCCCCGGGCAACAGCATGAAAACATACCGTCGGCAAGGCCAACTATTGGTAGAGCAGGAATGAGGGGTGCATGAAGTGCTGGCCCACACAGTTCCGCCGTCATGATTCGTACGGATGATTCTCGCCACTTGGTTTGTGTAGTTAGTGCTAGATCGGATGGAGGCGACCCGACTACTTGCATGGTGGTGTGGTGGTCCATGTCATGAAGTGATCCTTCCTCTATGGCTCTACCCGGATTTACCGTGACAAGGGCCCCACAAAGACTCCCTAAGTCTTTGAGTCTGTCAGTGAACAATCCCTCTTTTCGAAGCCTGCAAGGCGCTGAATTCGGTGCCATCGACAAGCCTGTTTGGCTTCCTGACGACAAGGACTTGGGAAACCAGCCCCCATGCAATTCGTATGCAACATTGAGTGCTCCCACCTGGCATAGGAATTCAGTCGCGGAGCTCTCGTTCTTCCTAGATGTCACTGTGCACAATATCCACCATCGATAGGCAGTGCCACTCCAGTTATATAGGCGGCATCGTCGCTGGCAAGATACACGTAACCTTTTGCAACATCCTCTGCAGCACCCCATTCATCGCCCCACGGTGTGAGGGCCGAAATGGCTGTCCTCATTTCTCGATCCTGGTATTGATCTTGTGTCATTGGGGTACGAAGATCTGTAGATTTCGAATAGAATGACTTGTCAGCAGAAGAAAAGAGGCTGAGCGTGATAAGGGTATAGCAGCTTGGAGAACGAAATGTCCGGGAATGGGAAACTTACGTCCTGGACATATACAATTACAGTGAACCTTGAATTTTGCGTACTCCACTGCGATCTGCTTCGTTAGAAGAGTTACCGCTCCTTTTGATGCGCAGTAGGCAGCTGCAAGAAGCAATGTTAGTAGAGGCCTAAGCGACTTGACCTGTTGAACATACCTCCATATTTAGCTTGTCCTACTAGCCCCATAATACTCGCGGTATTAACTATCCAGCCTCTATGACCGCTCGTATGGGGTGTCTGGTCCATGAATTGGGCACAGGCATACTTGCATCCCAGGAAAACACTGCGGCTGTTGATACTCATAACATCATCCCACGTCTCTTCGGTCATCTCATGCACCATTCCATGATTCTCGGTTCCTCCTATGCCGGCGTTGTTGACCATACTATATCCTTGAAAGACTCTAATTAGCTATCCTCCAATCTCAGATAGTTGCCACACAGCTTTCGAGCATCCAAAGAAACTTACACATCCAATCTTCCTCCCACTTCCACCGCTGCCCGAACCAAGGCCTCCACTTCTGTACCAACCGTAACGTTCGTCTTTACGAAAATCCCTTTGTCCTTACCGTACCGTTGACATATCACTTCTTCTGTTGGCGTCCCAGCTTCTTCGGCCATGAATTCCGATTTCGGTGTAGGCTTCAAGTCTGCGCAGACGACGAGGCGGGTGCCCTGGGCTGCGAAAGCGAGGGCGACTGCACGACCAAGGCCAGAAGACGAACCGGTGACGATGCACACTTTGTCATTCAGCCGTGTGCCTGTAGAGAAGGTAGGAGTAAAGGTAGCCATGGTACACTGCAGACAGCTTGGTAGTTTTAAGACACGTCAATACGTCTTTGAAGTCGAATGTTGACCTCCTGGGAGAAGACCAAGGACGAACCGGTGGTATGGCTATACAGCATGTCAGGTGGGGGCAGTGGAATCGAGCTCTCAGCTCTCGGCCATTCCCTTTGATAGTAATCGCTCCATACTACCCCGCCGAATCGACTTGCCGCCACCACTGTGTTAATGCAAGGCAACCTGCAAGCACCTGTGACGCCGGCTTGGGGCGCAACCCTTGCATGAGGGCTAGAACTAAGATAACGCTAGCGCGGTCCGGGACTTTGGGCGCCGAGGGCTGACTTTTGTGGGCCCCGAGTAAGGTAAGTTCTGATATCGTCTCTACTTGGCATGAGCCAGCATCTTTTCTTCTATACGGTTTCAGCTACGTTAGCAGAGGGGCATATCTCAATGCCTTGGTTGGTCACATCGAGCGGGACTGTGCAACGGCAGGGCATGATTTTGAGGCGCCAGCTGGTCTGGCCAATCGTAGCTGAAATCCGATATGCGTAAAAGGCAAACACTAAGCACACCATCAGCGTGATTTACTTGAAGACCCGAGCGGTCAGCTGATTCAATAATTGAAGTGTATGGAGGTAAAAGTCAATGAATCTGAAGATGCGGACAGTCGTCCCCTTCCCTAAGTTCCCCTAGGTACTATGATAGCCACATTGCGGGGCGGGTTGCAACGTACATCTTCCTACATAACCCTCGCCCACCATGTCTAATTCCTCTCCTTGAAAGGCTGATAGTACGCATGCATACCGCTCCTGAGATGGTACTCCTACGGTTACTATAATAGTGCGTTGTTGATGTCATGCTTGTCAGCTCGATGGCTTGTCATGGCTCGAGAAAGCCAATGCTTTGCGAGGGTGTGGGCTTCCTCTTTATGAGCCAGCTGTTTGCTCTTGTGCTGGTCATCTCCGCAATACAAGAGCCATTACATGCTAGGGACAAGTCGCCTTTCAACACCGACTTTGATCATCTTGCTTCCAGGCTGCTGGACGATTGGCACACGCCGGGCATCGCGATTGCGGTAATTGATGGCAATCGTAGTTTCTGCAAAGTAAGCAGCATACGAACTATTGTGTTTGCAGATATTAGCACCACCGATATGAAAGAGAAGAAATCGGAATTCATCGTACATCAGACTGGCTAATGATTATCAGGGATATGGCTTTGAAAGACTTCCAGATATTTCCGTCACACCTTTGACGCTTTTCGATACGGCCTCGACCACCAAATCCTTTACAGCAACTGCCGTGTCCCTTCTTGTCGATGATACAGCGAACAGCAGTACTCCCCTGACATGGCAGACTCCAATTGTCGATCATCTTCACGAGGACTTCGTGATGAAGGACGAATACATGACCACCCATGTCACCCTCGAAGATGCAGCGTCCCATCGCACAGGCCAGCCGGGCTATGGTTTGCCATGGGCTGTCACCAACGACTCCTTGCGCGATGTCGTCCGCAAGTTCCGTTATCTTTCACCGACTGCCGAGATCAGGACGAAATGGCAGTACTGCAACATGATGTTCATCGCGATATCCTATCTCGTAGAGAAAGTCACTGGCTTGTGGCTCGGCGAGTTCCTCCGCACCCGCATCTACGAGCCTTTGAATATGACTACCACATTCTTCGCCCTTTCTGATGCCAGAGCTGCGGTTGCTGCTGGTCGCGTGTCTTTAGCGCAAGGCTATGCATGGAACAATCTGACCAGGTCTTACATTTCCCTTCCGTACATGGATAAGCCCGTCGTTTCTGGCGCTGGTGCCACGATCTCTACCGTTCTCGACTATGTGAAATGGTTACGCTGCCTCATGACAATGGCACCCCCTCTTTCAACAGCTGGACATACAGCGATACGTCAGCCACGTATAACGGCTCCGCCAAATATTGAAGGAACAGGCTTTGCAGATTATGATTTCTACGCTTTAGGCTTGCAAGTCAGCTTCTACCGAGGCGAGCTTATGATATGGCATACGGGCGCTCTCCCCGGATTCGGAACGATTATGGCCTTCTTGCCGGAAAAACAATGGGGCGTTGTGTCTATGGCCAACACCTTCGAAGGAGGCTCTGTCGTGAATGAGATTTTAGCATTCGGATTATTGGATGATATGCTGGGAATTCCAGCTTCGGAACGATATGACTGGGGAAAGAGGGCTGAAGAAGTCCTCGCTAACGCGTCTTTCGTCCTCAACCATGCACGTGAGATCGTCTATCCAGAGGCTCCTAGATCACCAGTGCCGCATGCTCTGCCACTGCAAGAATACGCGGGCTTTTACAGCCATGCCGCCTATCCGTCACTCAATCTGACCTTGAACAGCGCATATGCAGACGCGGAGAGCGACTGGAACAGCACAGCAATGCCGTATCTCCAGACTCGCTCCTACCATCACTTCGACTCGATGTACTTTTCGTTAGAACATGTAAGCGGCGAGTACTTCTTAGCTCATATCCGTCGCCACATGGATGAGACACCCCAACCGGGGAATTATGATCCTTGGATGGACAAGGTCGTCAAAGCTGAGTTCAGACTAGGTGTAGACGGAAGAGTGAAAGAGATGGGCATTGAGATTGACCCACAGCTGGGTGAGATCAAGATTTGGTGGCAGAAGCAGGCATGACATATTGTAAAGAGGTGTCGGGTGCCCGTCGCAGCGGCTTATCGCAATCACTTGCTTTAGGAAACGACCAAACCCGTCCAAGGCCCGGACCCACGTCTTCTTCAACGTTTGAAACACTCCTCTGTTCGACAAAGTGTGCACAAGATAGGTTATGTATGAATGAAACTACCCAAGAGATCAGCACGATTATCGACATCTCTGAGTCCAGCCGATGTTCCCCCTTAGCCAAAACGCATATCCTAGAAAGGTAATACCAGTAGCAGCTCCAACACTGAGCTCATCTGTTGGAAAATCCCTATCTATTACATGATTCCCCAAAGCAATAGCATATCAGTCTTCTCAGAAAGACGTTAAGAAATTATACTTACATCTCTACCCTCGCGACATAGCTACTACTACTAAGCGAAAACAATCATCTCATCTCTAAATATTCTTTTAGAAAGATGTTATATGAAGCAAGAAAACCACAGTCCTTCAACCCTATCATGAACGATTGATTAAGATCCCCCAGTACATTTCACTCTGCCAGAAACCCCCAGCCTCACCTCTCCAATCCCTCCACTGCATTCTCTATCCCTCTACACAACGTCTCTGCTCCCATCCCCCAACATCATCTGCGGTCCCAGAACGATACACCTCGGGTTCCGCATCATTCTGAATCCCCAGTGTCCCCCCAAAGACACATCTCTACTCCCCCAAGCATAAACCTTCACACCTCCACCCCACATAAACCTATCCCATCCTCCGATGGCCGCTCTAAAGCACAATCCCCTACCACCTACATGCATCCCCGAAAATCCCCGATCATCCCCCTCCTACCCTCCCTAAAAAGCCATATAGTATGTAAGAATCCCATCGTCGCTGATCGCTAATAGAATACTTGACCACTCAATATCAAGCCTCTAATATACCACAAACCACTGCGCACGATCTTTATGAGTATTAAGATTGACTACAAGTACTAAGTTATGATACCATTATAGGTCAAGGGATGGATGTATATTATAGAACACTTAGGAGGATTTGATGCGGTGGGAGGGTGAGGGGGTGAGAGGATTG